>ERZ869991.116-NODE-116-length-23202-cov-5.143957_pt1 | contig 23202 bp, 19 predicted proteins | sample MGYA00520862_ERZ869991 | MGnify/ENA primary metagenome ERZ869991 (study PRJEB32232, sample SAMN07284978) | human gut metagenome | biome: human-associated habitat; material: feces | host: Homo sapiens | place: Tanzania | collected 2014-08-11 ...
GGCCTATTCTGACAAAGCAGCGCTAGTAGCTATATTTTAGACTACATAGCGATACTATAGACTGAGAACAAAATTATTAGCGAATCCAACCACGGATACGGCAAGCTTTTACTACACGATCGATAGCGATCATGTAAGCGGCGTCGCGGAGAGAGACGTTGCGCTCTTTAGCCAAATCGAAGACGGCCAAAGCAGCGGTTACCATAAGCTTCTCAAGCTTATCAAGTACTTCTTCACGCTCCCAGTAGTAGTTCATATTGCACTGAACTTGCTCGAAGTAGGAGCAGCTCACACCACCGGCGTTAGCCAAGAAGTCAGGAACGAGAATAACGCCACGCTCGATCAAAGCCTTTTCAGCAGCAGGAGTCGTGGGGCCATTGGCGCCTTCTACAATCATTTTGACGGTAGAAGATACTTGGTCGCAATTGTCTTCGGTAATGGCACGATCCAAAGCGGCGGGAATCAAAACGTCTACAGGTAACTTCATCCATTCGTCACCAGCTAAGCGCTCGTAACCGAGTTTGGCGGCCTTTTCTTTATCAATGCTGCCATACTTGTCGGTAGCGGAAATGAGCTCACTGTAAAGAACGCCAGATTCTTTTACATAAGTGTAGGCGCAACGATCAGCTTTGTCCCAGCAAGATACACCGGCAACTTTAGCGCCCAACTTGTTGAGCATCTCGACAGTGTACTGAGCTACATTGCCAAAACCTTGTACAGCGACTTTTACTTCTTCAATCTTGTGACCGTAGTATTTGAGAGCTTCACGTAAAGTGAAAACAACACCGTAACCGGTAGCTTCAGTTCTACCCTTCGAGCCACCCATACCTACGGGCTTACCGGTAATGAAACCGGGCTCGTGAGCACCACGAATATGCTCAAGTTCGTCAAGCATCCAAACCATGTGCTGACCGTTAGTCATTACGTCGGGAGCGGGAACATCTTGGACGTTGCCGATAGTGCTGGCAATAGCACGTACCCAACCGCGGCAAATTCCCTCTTGCTCACGCTCGCTCAATTCGCGAGGGTCACAAATAACGCCGCCTTTGGCTCCACCTAAAGGCAAATTGGCAACGGCACATTTCCAAGTCATCCAGGTGGAAAGAGCGCGTACTGTATCTACAGTCTCTTCAGGATGGAAGCGGATGCCACCCTTACCAGGGCCGCGAGCGTCGTTATGTACAATACGGAAACCACGGAAAATACGGGTGGAACCATCATCCATACGAACCGGAATGGAGAAATGATACTCGCGCATGGGGTTGCGCAACAATTCGCGAGCATCCTGCGGCAGATCTAACAAGTCGGCTACGTGGTCAAACTGGGCCTGAGCCATCTGGAACGGGGTCTGGGACATTATGTGTAAAGCCTCCGAGTATTTTTCGATTTTCAGACGTGATTTTTTATTTTGAGATGCAGCTGCACTGCCAATTATGACAGAAACCGCCCGGCCTAAAAGCTCTGCAGAAGGATTATCCAGCTGACAAAGCTGCTCAGCCGAGCGGCAGCTTCACCGAACAACCGCTCGTTTCCGATAGACCGAGAGCCAGTATTATGCGCCCACAGATAGAAGCGGCAAACTCCTCTAAAACGCATTTACTGCTTAAAGCATTCGGAAACTAAGCGGATAGCAATACGAACTAAGGAATCAAGCTAGGAAGAATAGCATAGAATTCGGCGGCTTTTACAACGTCGTCGATAGGCACGCTGTCGCGTACGGTGTGAGCAGTGACTTCATCGCCAGGGCCAAAGCCGATGGAAGGAATGTTAGCCTTACCCATCCAGTAAATACCGTTGGTAGAGAAAGCCCACTTGCTGGCGGGAAGATCTTCTAAGCCGATCTCTCTGCGAGCTTCTAAGCCGGCCTGTACCAAAGGATGTTTCTCATCCAAAGCCCAAGCGGGGAAGTATTTATCTACAGGGAAGACAAAGCCGGTGTAGGAGGGTTCGGAGTACTTCATCATCTCTACGGTGATGTCGTTCTTGTACTGTTCAGGAACGAGCTTGCGAACTTGCTCTAAAGCACCTTCAGCGGTCTCACCAAAGGTCATACGGCGGTCGACGTAAACGCGGCACTCATCGGGTACGGCGTTAATGGAGGGAGTCTCTACCTTAACGTCGGAAACGGTGATTTTACCATGACCGAGGAAAGGATCGTCACCTAACTCGGGCTCGAGCTTGGAGATGCCTTCGATTACGGGGAGTACCTTATAAACAGCGTTGTCACCTAAGTGGTTAGAAGCGGCGTGAGCGCTGCGGCCTTTAGAGATAATCTCGATCTCTACGCGACCTTTGTGACCACGGTAAACTTGCATTTTGGTGGGCTCGCCGATAACTACGAAGTCGGGCTTTACGCCTTCGTGCTCAACCAAAGCGTTAGGAGCGATACCATCGCACCACTCTTCCATATTGCCGAAGTAGTAAGCTTTCCAGCCTTCGAGCAAGCCTAAACGTTTAGCAATGGCCAAGCCATATACCATACCGGGAGTGCTGCCTTTTTCATCGCAAGCACCGCGAGCATAAAGGATACCATCTTCGATTTTGCCTTCGAAGGGATCCCATTTCCACTCGGTGGGGTCGCCGATACCTACGGTGTCGATGTGGCTGTCAAAAACGATGGTGCGGGGACCGTTACCGATCTCACCAACGATGTTGCCCATGCTGTCGAACCAAGTTTTGTCAAAACCGAGCTTATCCATTTCGGCTTTAATGCGCTCGCCTACGTCTTTGAGCTGGGAGTTCATAGAGGGGATAGCGCAAATCTCACGCAAAAACTTAACGATATCTTCACGATGTTTAGCGACTTCAGCCTGAATAGCGGCTACGCTGTTTTCACATTTACTCATTATCAAATGCTCCAAAAAGTACAGTGCACATTGGCATTTCTATGCAGTAGCAAAGAATTTTTGAGAAGCTCGACGCCAACGAATACGCCGACTCTCCTCCCCAGGGGCTTGCCAAGAGCCCACCTGTTTAAAGGCCTCATCCCGCCGTACTAAAATCCGGGGGCATTACGACCCAATATAAAAACCGAGTCATGCTTTCATTGCCGACAAAGTTTCTTCCTGCAGAATAATAACTTTTTTTTAGGCATTTTACCTAGACACAAGGAAGCGCAGAATCACCTTCCCAACGCTCAGAACTGTCAAGATAGATTACCTGACCGGCTATTTTTCTCACTTTTTCCAGGAAATCTCCGCCAATTTCTTCGTCTACAGCTTCTATGTAAATGGTGTTAGTTTCATCATTGCAACGGAAATAAGTTAATTTTTCAATTAGCTCACGATTGCGTTTTTGGAGATATTCTTTATCTTTGACAAGAGCGCTATCGAAGAGTGGATAAACTTCACTTACAGACTCGTTGGAGTTAAGAGAGTCACTAAATTCACGCAAAGCTTTATGTACAGACTCTGAATTAACAAAAAATACCACTTCTTTGGAATTGCGCACATCTTCATAAAAGTGACAAAAGCGCCTGGAGATTCGTTCTCCGTCACCCACACAAAGCACTACACTGGTAAGAGACAATCGGTTAAATTTATTGCTTCGTGGCGAATCTCCGGAAAGGATCCACTTTCTTTTTGTGTAGTTTTTGAGTTCAGACAAAGAGTAGATGCCACGTTGAATAATACGCCAATCATGGGAAGATAAATCGACAACTAATTTTTCCTGATTGCATATTTGGCTATTGTTACCGATTAAAAGATCGCAACCAGACACTGCTTCTTCTAAACTGTTTTCGTTTTTTTCACCTTCTGAACTTATAAAACATCCTGCAACACGACAGCGCAATGAGCGCAAAACACTATTTACCGTCCCCCGCTGACCAATCCACACGGCAGCTTTAGCTCCATAATTTTCCCAACTATGTTCAAGTGTAGAATTAGCCGTCAAGATAACAATAACTGATTCTAAATACAAATACGATAAGAAGTCGTTAATCTCGGCTTTATTTGCCGTATCTTTCCAAATTTGCCATGCTTCTTTTAACTCGTGAACGCAAAAGCAAAGCATATTTTTACGGCCATGCCAATTTTCAATTTTTTGTACGGCTTCACGGCAATCAGCTTTACATAGAAGTAAACATCCTGATGAGACAACACAAGCAATAATGCCGCCGTTTTCTATCACTTCACCGACCCGTTTACCGTCACGCGAAACTTTAAAACTCTCTATACAACGCAATTTAGAAAATGCCCTAACTGTCAAAAACTAAAATATGATACCATTGAACGCATGGATCGACCCAATCGAAAAATAGGAAACGCAACCATTTTAACTTTCAAACTTGGTGAAAGCAATTTCGCCACCTCGACTAATTATGTCATTTACGTCAAACAGGCAATATCCGTTACCGCAATTTTCGATTTACCACCAGTACCGTAAAGCCTTTGCCTTCAGGCATAGAGAGCATGTCAATATACGCTAATTTTGCCCAGCATAAACAACTAGCAAATTGACATTTTAGGAACGGATATTTCGGAGCATTTCTTGGAAAAAGCCAAGTAAAAAAAAGTTGCATAAAAATGACTACACATTCTCAAAACAATATATTGCAAACACGAGCCCAAATTTTAGCTAAACCTGCCATGACTTCCAAACATAATGAAACAACTTTTAGTCTGTTACGTTTTAGATTAGGCTTAGATGCTTATGCGGTTGAAAGTAAATATGTAACTGAAGTAGTCGGCACAAGCGATCTTACTCCCTTGCCAGGCGTCCCTCAATTTATAGTCGGTTTGCTTTCTGTGCAGGGGAAAATTTGGTCAGTTATAGATATACGTGATTTTTTTAATATACCCAAACAAGGCATTTCCGATCATCCCAGAGCTATACTGGTAGAAACTTCTCATTTAAGATTTGGCATTATGGCTGATTCTGAGTTGGAGATCATAAATACCGACTCTATCTATCCTCCGCCAGATATTTACGAAAAAATTCCCCGTAACTTCATTAAGGGTACTCTAGATCACATCACTATCGTTTTAGATTTAAATACCTTGTCAGCCGATCCACATTTAATAATTCAAGACGATTGATAATAGCAGCATCAGAGCGAACGACACTCCAAAACGTGTTAAATTATCCGTTTTTTTCTTAAGGAATCGCTCCTTTTTATAGGGGCAGGCTGCGAAGCATTAGAAGAGAAAACACCATGGTCGGCAATTGTGCCTAACAATAATTAAGTGAGGCAAACACAAGTGGCAACAGACAGACTTCAAGCCAACGCTCTCGAAAGACGCTCAACATCTCAAACTTTAAGTTATGTAGTTGCCATACTGTTGATTATTACTTTAGGAGCCACATGCTTCTTGGTATTGGTCATGGAGCCTAAGTTAAAAAGCGCCAACAAATTGTGCCAAACTACCTCCAGCACTGAAAGTCGACTTTGGAAAATTTCCGACTTGTCGGACAAACTCACAACAGCTTCCGATCCTATCAGCAGACGCCAAATTATCAAAGAATTGCTAAATGAAAAGAGACTTTTGACCAAAGAGCTGAGCGACCTGAGTGGTGATCTTCCTAATTCTGGTCCCATAAGCGACAACATGGCTAAAGCCTACGATGAATGGAACAGAGTTTCTCTCCATTTAAATACTCTCGTCAGCGAGCAAAGTGTAACTTTACAAGGTAAAACACTTTCTTTTGAAAGCGACATATCACCAATACTTATGTCTTTGAGTACGGTAACAGATATGTTGGCCGATCGCACCGACAAAATATCCAATCAAATCAGCCTAATTACCTCAATAGTCAATATCTTCATTTTGTGCTTAACTTTGGTAATTTTGGCCATGGCCCGCAGCGTTTCCAACCGAGTCCTTTTCCTGCAAGAATCGGCAGCCAAAATTTCATCTGGCGATCTGACTTCGCGCGTCCCCGTAATGGGCAACGACGAACTTACCACCTTAGCTGAATCTTTCAATAATATGGCTGAGCAAATTGAAGCTAAAATTGCTTCGGAACGCGATGCTCGCTTTAAATTGGAAAATTTAATAAAAGCCTTGCAAGAAACTGCCTCATCGGTAGCCGAGGCTTCCAGCGGCATTTTAGAAGCCACGACCAAACAAGCGGCTGCTATGGCGGAAGAATCTTCAGCTGTGTCCGAAACTTCAGCTACAGTGGGAGAATTGAAGCAAGTAACCGCTTTATCAACAAAAAAAGCTGAAGAAGTGGCCCATTTGGCTCTTACCTCCGAAAAAGTTACTTTACGCGGACGTGAAGCTGTAGAACGCACTATCAGCGGTATGCAATCGATACGCAAAGAAGTGCAAGCTATCGCCTCCGATATGCAACATTTATCAGAACAAACTCAAGCTGTTGGCGAAATTATCTCTACTGTGCAAGAACTAACCGAGCAATCCAATATGTTAGCCGTCAATGCTGCCATTGAAGCGGCCCGCGCCGGCGAACACGGCTACGGTTTCTCAGTTGTAGCCAGCGAAGTTCGCTCTTTAGCCGAACAATCACGCCAAGCCACAGTCCAAATACGTTCGATTTTGGGCGAGATACAAAAGGCAGTTACGGCTGCTCTCAATAACACAGCTACAGGAACGAGTGCCGTAGAAACAGGTGTAGAACTAGTCAATCAAGCCGGCGATGTAATTAGAGCTTTGGCTGAAACGATAAGTCTCTCCAGCAATTCGGCTAGCCAAATTAGAGCTTCCTCCGAGCAACAATCAGCCGGTGTGGAACAAATTGCCCAGGCCATAGCTGCTATCCAAGTGGCCAGTAAGCAAACTTTAGAAAGCACTCATCAGACAGAAGAGCAAGCTAAAAATATGAAAAAGATGTCTTTTTCATTACATAATTTATTAAAAAACGGTGAACTCTAGCTTTTCGAAAGGTAGAACTACAAATTGGGTACTCGCAAGGAACAATTCAGACGCCGTTTACTGGCCACGTTCCAAGTAGAAGCAGAAGATTACATAAAAGGCATATTAGTCGGATTATCAACAATAGAAGGAGCTTTAGATGAGGGGCCTTTATCAGATTCAACTTTGATAGAGCCTGTTTTTCGCCAGTTCCACAGCTTGAAAGGAGCTTCTCAAGCTATAGGCTTTGATAATGTCGGCCACATATGCCAAACGTCGGAGAATATACTGTCTACTTGGAAAAAGTCGCCTACCAAAGCCAACAAAGCTGAGCTTTCTTCCATACTAGAATCGGCTTTGAGCGCTGCTACATCTCTCAATATAGATCTAACCTCCTCTGCCACCGACTTCAAGCCTATCACTCCAAGCTCAGCTTCCGTTGATTACACAAATACAAACCAACCGCAGCCTATTTTATCTTCAGAAGTAACATCCGACGAATTAGCGTCTTCGGCACCCGCTAATCAAAGCCAAGCTGCCCCAAGCGACAATTTCACTTCTCAAATTGTCGATATGATACCACCAACTAATACTCAAAATAAGCAAGAAACTGTGCGTATCAATGCTAACAAGTTGGATCTTTTGCTCAGACGCGGCGAGCAATTAGTTCTGGCTAGACTTAACAGTCAACAACGCTGGAACGAAGCTCAAAAATTGCTCAATAATACGATCCTGGCCAACCGTTTACTTCAAGATATAATAGATAAAAGTGAAGACGATCCTTTTCTCAACCATTTAGCCGAGGATATGCGTTCTATTGTCAGTTCATTGCAACGCCATACTCGCAGCTTAGGCTCAGATTATCACGAATTTAACAATCAGCTTCAAGCCTTACTTAGCGAAGTTAAGGGAGCACGTTTGGCTCCAGTTCGACCTTTGTTAGAAGAGCTTGAAATTGCAGCTCGACGCATAGCCAGACAATTGGCCAAAAAAGTACGTATCACTATTACTGGCGGAGACTTAGAACTAGACCGAAGCATCATAGAAGCGCTAAAAGTGCCGTTACTTCATTTGGTGCGCAATGCTCTGGATCACGGTTTGGAAAACACCCAAGAGCGCATTTCTAGACACAAAAACCAGGAAGGCCACTTAAATCTAAAAGTAACCTCACGCGGTACTGGCATGATGGAGTTTACCGTTTCTGACGACGGACGTGGCATTCAGACAGAAGAAGTTTTGGCTTCTGCTAAGCAACAAGGACTAATTTCTGAGGATTCTGAAGCCAACTCTCTAGACTTAATATTTACTTCGGGAATTTCTACATCTTCTAAAGTGACAGATCTATCCGGCCGCGGTTTAGGTATGGCTATCGTACGTGAAAAGATAGAAATGCTTAAGGGAGACATAAGAGTCAAAACAAAAATTGGCCAAGGAACCTCTTTCATTCTATCGATTCCTACTAGTTTAGCCACTTTTGAAGGACTACTAATTAAGGAGCAAGGTCGCTTTTTGGTCTTTCCTTTGAGTGGCGTCGAAGCTGCAACCAAAATAAAATCAGAAGATATTTTTACCATAGAAGGCAGTCAAGTTATACGCTTTCGCGAGCATGTAGTACCTATCACTCGCTTGGGGCAGTTATTAAAATTGCCACAGTTGCCTACTGAACATTTTAGTAACGGTTGGTCGGCTGTTATCGTCACGGCCGGAGGTCGACGTTTGGCACTGGTGGTAGATGAAATATACGGTGTGCAAGAAGTATTGTCTCGAGATTTAGGGCCGCAACTGAAAAGGGTTCGTTTCGTAATGGGCGCTTGCATGGTAGGATACCATCAGGTGGTTCCAGTACTGAATATTTCCAATTTATTAACTCACACGCGAAACTATACACGTCAGTTACAAACTGTCGATAGCACCGCTCGTTCCGCTATTTTGGTGGCAGACGATTCTACAACAACCCGTACTTTAATTAGAGGTCTTCTGGAAACTTCAGGATTTATTGTACGCACAGCCGCCGATGGCAGCCAAGCCTGGGAATTGTTACAAAATGAGAAGTTTGGTTTACTCATCTCAGATGTGGATATGCCCAGCCTCACCGGTTTTGATTTGACTATAAAAATTCGTTCTGACAGTAGATTGAGCAAAATGCCCATAATCCTCATTAGCGGACAAGAAAGAATAGAAGACAGACAACGAGGCTTAAAGTTAGGTGCCAACGCTTATATAGAAAAAAGCAGTTTTGACCAGGGGCTACTCTTAGATGCAGTAACTAATTTTTTAGAAGAGACCAAACCCAAAGCATAAGTAAAAAAATGGAGTTCTTTTCACTAAAATGTGGGGACTTTTAATCACACTGACGAAATAGGCAAGCCGCAGTGCTTTAGGATATCCGCCTCGCCTGTCCAAAGATTGCTTTTCTGGTGAGTGACTACCGCTCAGGCAATAATATATTTTAGTTTTTTTACTCGATGAGGGAAATATGCTTACTTCTCCTAGATTATATCAAGCTTTAATGCAAGAGACCTTTCGTCTAAATTCGCCCAAACGAATTTTATTGGTAGGAGCTCAAATACCAGCTTTAGCAATAAAGGTTATAAAATCGCTCCATAAAGAAGATGAATTATTTATCATTGACGGCAATTCAACTCAAATTGCATCTTTAAAAGACAATTTAAAAAACGAGTCGACTTATCATACTAAGAGTTCTCAAATTCACTTTGAAAACAAGCTGCTCTGGGAACTAGACATGCCTAATTATTTCAATTCCGTTGTCTTAAGTTATCCTATAGATTTGCTTTCCGACGATATTTTACAAAAAAGCATGGAAAGTTGCCGTTTACTTTTGACAGAAGGGGGCACCTTAAGCTGTCTGGAAATGGCCTGGTTGCGTAAAATTCGCAGTTTTATTACCTCTTGCTGGCGTAAAAATTCTTGTCAACCAGTTAAACCTACTTGTTTGGAAAGTTATATAGATTCTTTTCGAGTCTACAAAGAAACTATCGTCACCAATTTGCCTCCTGTTTGGGTAAACCATTTACGCTTTACCCCAAGTTCGTGTGCCGACGCCTTGAAGATCCATGCTGTCGAAGGGCGCGATTCTCTCCCTCTGGGCCCCATAAAAATAGCCAAAGATATTTTACATTTCATACTTCCTTTGAGTGCTTTGAGCTGGGGATTAAAAAAATTTGGCTGCACTTTATGGTATTGGCCTATGATTTTACTAGCAGGAATAGCCGCTTTCTTGCGTGATCCCAGACGCGCCATAAAAGCGAATCGTCGCGTAGCTCTCTCAGCTTGTGACGGTACGGTTCTGGATGTAGCTATAGTAAAAGATCCTCACTTGGGTGAAGGCGAATGGCTGCGCATTGCTACATTTTTATCTCTTTTTAACGTTCATATTAACCGTTCACCTGTTTCAGGAAAAGTAGTCGATCAATTTGACGTCAAAGGTGGATATGCCAGTGCCAATTTACCTAAAGCCAACCACAATTACTCAACTTATGTGATATTGGAAACAGAGCACGGCCCTGTAGTAGTAGCTCAAAGAGTAGGCTTAATTGCCAGACGTATCTACAATTGGGTCAATCGAGGCGAATTATTAGCTCAAGGCGAGCGTTACGGTTTAATTCGCATGGGCTCACGCACCGATGTATATTTACCCTGTGACAAATATCGTTCTTTGGTTAAAATAGGCGACAAGATTCAAGCAGGCTTAACGCCTATTGCCGCTTTGATCGATGAGCATGAGACAAAAGTCTAAATAGATTAACCGTACACCTATTTCCGGAACGATATGCATCCAACGGAAATACTTTTATATTGAATATAAGCAAAATGCCGGTTTCCCAGACAAGAAAAAACCGGCATTTTTTGCTTATAAAAGCGGCAAGCCAAAATAATTAACGCTTGCTAAAACGAGCCATCAGCGCAGCTTGAACGCTAGAGCCGCCTCCATTTCTCTCTCTTGGAGTTTCGGCAACTTCATCTATATCGGACTCAATACGAGAGCGGCGTCCGCGACGTCTCTTTGAAGAACGATGTGCAGAACGAATGGTGGCGGTACTAAAAACGCTTTCGCCAAACATAGAACTACTCGAAGAGGCAAAAGCAGAAGCTACAGGGCCGGCCTTAACTTCTTTCTTATCAGACTTTTTGGCAACATTGTCGGTAGATGCTTTTTCTTTTTGTTCGGCTTCCGCTTTGGCTTTGGCTTCCACTTCAGCTTCTACATCGGCATCAAGCACAGCCAAATATTCCCAAGGCAGCACATCTCTTGACGGCGGCTCGGAAATGATAGTTTGCATAAGTTCAATAGTGTCTGGATAAGAAGCCATCACGAAAGGAACCGGCACCTGAAGTTGTCCAGGAACAGCCTTACCGACTAAAACTCTAGTCACAGAAACGGGCTTTTTACTTGGCGAAGTTTCGGCAAGAGTCGCACTATTATCTACGGCTATAGAGGAAGCCATCAAAGGTAAATAATCGTCGTCTATATTGTTTAGAGTTTCAGAATTGGCTTCTTCCGACGGAGCGCCAAATTCGTCATCGAAACCTCCCACCGGCCCGTCATCGGCATAGAGATCTTCTTCACTGGCCGCTTGCACCACAGCCACGGTGGGCAGATTGTTCGAGCTATTTTCACTTTCCTTGGCTTGTTTGGCCATTTCTGACATTTTGGCCAACCTAGCTTCACGCTGAGCGATTATATCTTTAATGTTGGAAAGTTCACGTACGGCATAAGTATTATTGGAGTCCAATTCAAGCAAACGCTCCAATACGCGAACTCCGTTGTCATATTCCTTGGCTCCAATATAGCCACGCGCAATTGTAGTGAGTTCTATAATTGCTTCTGAAGGATTATCCGTTTTGACATATACCTCAGCCAGTTGCTCTCTAGCTTCAAAATCATCAGGAGTAGCGGACAAAATCTTGCGCAAAGCTAAACCGGCGTCGGAAAATCTGCCCATATGCATGGAAGCAGAAGCTAATCCCATCAACACTTCGCGGCTATCATATGCAATGTGCATACAAGAACGGTAGACAGCTACAGAATCTTCGTAAGCTCCAGTAAGGCTGTACAACTCACCTAAACGCAAAGCTATGCCCAAATCTTCTGGCAAAAGCATACGCAAACGTCGGTAGAGCTCAGCAGCGTGGACATAGTCGTTTTTATTTTCATAAAAAGTAGCAATATTCTGACATTGTTTGGTGCATTCTTGAATATTGCCCAATTGCATATGAATATCGGCCAATTTAACAGCCAGTTCTACACGCAAAGGATAAGCATCCAAAGCTACTTGCAATACCTTTACGGAAAGTTCGCCGTTGCCAATATCTACAAAATAGTTGGAGTAATCTAAAACAGTTTGAATATATTTTTCTTCATCATCACTATTTTGTATGCAACGAAGTACTCCCAAACGCGCTTCCAGAGACCCCAAATCGAAGCGCATTACAGCTTGCGCTACCACAAGAGCCAACTCAAAATGTCTCTCTTTTTCAAGTTGTTTCATCCAATCCAAAGAGATGTTTACTAATTTTTTGAGACGACCACGTATGGCATAGAGGCGAGCTAAATTGTTGATTATTTTATAAGAAGTGGGCTCAACTTTGTAAGCAGCCTCATACTTAATGATAGCTTCTCCAAATTGACCTTTTTTAGCAATTTCATCAGCCTCATCAAGCAGAGCGGGAAGTTCGTCTTCGGACAACTCCTCCTCTTCAGGGGTCTCGCTTTCCTCTTCTTTTACAGCTTTTTCTTTATCGGCCCGGCCCTCTTGTTCGGGAGTCAGGTCTATTAAGCCGACCTCATCCTCAGAATCGAAATCATCATCATTGTAAGAAAAGAAATTTCCGCTCATGGTTGCTCAGTTCACAAACCTCTTTAAATGTTTAACAATGCACTTGAGAAAAAAAAAGCTACTCTTGTGACAAAATCTTATAGAATCTTAAACACCTGTAGATCCGAAGCCACCGCGTTCGGTATCCGCTACGGTTCCGCAAACGAGCTCTGTATTCCAGACCTTCTCAAGCTTTAATTGGGCTACTCTATCACCTTCGGCAAGTTTTATTATCTCTGAAGAAGTGTTGTGTACAATAACACCCAATTCTTTGCGATATAAGTGATCGATAGTACCGAAATGCACAGTCAGTCCTTTAAGAGCTAAACCACTGCGCCCTCTGATTTGTGCTTCCCAACCGGAAGGAAGTTCCAAACGAATACCAAGCTTTAGAGCAACGGTCTGTCCTGGTGCTACTGTAGCTGATTCAGGTAGAAATAAATCGTAAGCTGCATCTGTGGGAAAAGCCTTTTTGGGGAGTTTAGCTTTTTCTCGAATCAGTTCTACTTTTACGGTACAATCAATCATAACCAAGGCCTGCCATTCTAAAACGACTGAAAAGACCGCCAAATAAGTTGTTTTCGGCTTTTTAACCACTCGGCAGTCGCCTTCGCTCCTTCCGCACACAGATACCGTGATCCTACCAGTAGAATGCTCAAAAAAGCCAATATTTTCGACTTTTAGCCACTTTAAGACAGTGTCGATTGTGCGCCATGTCAGCCGTAAACAGACTTCTCTGCCCCTTTTTTATATGTTAAAGCCCAAAGAAACAGACGGCCGATAATTAACACTAAGTAAAAAATAATCATTTGGCACGCAGAAAGTGGATAGCAAGTATAAACGGGAAGCTGCCCTTGTAGCCACACAGCCACAGCTATAGAATATCGGCACAAGTAGTCACAGATCAAAGGCAAAAGCTGACCTACTGCAGGCCATGATGACAAAAGTAAAACTGGAATTGTTAAAATAAAGACGGCTTCTAAAGCTGGAACTACCAATAAGTTAGCAAGTATCGAAGCGCACGGCACCTTCTGGAAATAATTTATCAATAACGGCAACAAAAACAAATTAACGGCTATGGTCAAACCGACGGATTGTCTTAAAAAATTTGGCAAAAAATGTAACATTCGGTTCCATAATGAAGCCCAACATATAATGCCAAATATAGCTCCGAACGAAAGTTGAAAACCAATATCTTCAATCCAAGTCGGACAGCTCAGTAACATAAGACTCCAGGCCAGACACACAGTCCGTTCCAAACGCACAGGGCGCCCTATAATCAAAGCCCCCAGAGCTAAAGTTGCCATAATAAAAGCTCTTAATAACGAAGCCATATATCCAACTATATACACATAAACAGCGCACAGAATGATGGCATTGCAAGCGCCCCACTTGCGACTGCGCCCACTCCAAGCGACAACCAACATAGCCATAGTAGCCATAATGGAAAGGTGAAAACCAGAAGCGGCAGTCATATGACTTAGTCCTACATCTCTAAATAGTGCTTTAGTTTCCTCTGCTAAAAGATCGCTGCGCCCCAAGAACATGGCCGCTGCAATTTCCCTACTATTGTGACTAAAAGCACTTGCGATCTTGGCTTGTATATAAGAATTGGCCCAGGAGCCCTCAGGTATAAAACACGACTTAGGAGGAGACACATCTTTAAAGCCATTTAGTTTAACCATATGCGTAATGTTGGCTTTTTTATCGCCTTGAGTATTTTCTGCAATAGGTAAAAGTAAACCGTTGAATTTTAGTTGTTTGCCCTGATAATCGAGCAAACGTTTGTCGGCACTTTCCCCCCAAAGTAAGCAGCCGTTTTCTAAGCGCAGCAGCACCCTGATCTTCCAAGAGGAAGCATATATTTTAACTATTTTGCCACGGCCGGAAACATAAGCATATTCCAAAGATCGCCATATACTACTTTGTAGTTCAGGCCGGGGAGCCTCATATCGCCCAATTATAAAAAAAATATTCAGCGCTATAATCAATAAAGCGAAGGCAATTCGTTTTCGTAAAGTAGACAATGCCATCAGTGCCCATAGGCTAAATAAACATATTACTGATATTCCGTATATACTAAATCGCGGCCAAAATTTTGTACAAAATCCACAACAAATACCTACCATACACCATAAAGGCCAGGCGTATTTCAAATCAGTTCCCCAAATTAAGCAGCGACTCAATATTTGCATATATTTATTCTGGGAAACGAATATTACCGAAAAGGAGACAATTTTGCATAAAAATTGTGACAAAATAATTAAAAAAATTAGAGGCCGCCAAATACTTTGCTAAACGCTATCTCAAAAGACCTAAAGTTAATGATTTTTCAACAGCTTTTAAAGCAATATCTACATTTTTTGTGATACACTGGCATGAAGATGATAAATGTAAATTTTTCCATAAACCAGCATAGAAGCGCTGAGATTCTCAGCCAGGGAGGATCGAAAGAACCTCTCTCCCATTCCGAAGAGAGCCAAACTGTTCAAGACAGTTTGCAACTAAACAGTTCTCTGTCAACCAACGGTCAGCACAGCAGCGATGCCGATCTTTTGGCCAAACGTATTGTAGGCAAGCGCGGCGATCCTTCAGAAGTAAAAATTCTTACCGCCACCAAAGGAGACGATGAAATAAATATCTCCAGAGGCGAAAATGGCGGCATTACAGTCGATATAAATGGTCAAAAAAGTAACTTTACTTCAGAAGAAGCCAAAAAGTTAGTTATTGACGGCTTTGAGGGCAACGACAGAATCATCGTCCAAGAAGATGTGCGCGTTCCCTTGTTTATTACCGGCGGCAGCGGCAACGACTTCATCCAAGGCGGCTCCGGTAACGACACTATTATCGACAATTATGGACAAAACGAAATTTATGGTGGTCGAGGCGACGATACTATCATTGCTGGCGGATTAGATTTAACTTCCGACTCCTCTGTAGTAAAAACAGTCGACGGACATAACATAAACGGCAATATCATCTCTGGCGGTTTGGGACGCGACTATCTCGAAGGAAGCAACAATGCCGACTACATCGTAGATGAAGGTGGTGGCGGCGTCATTTATGGCTTAGATGGCGATGATGTTATTACTGTAACGTCTGGCCAAAACTACGTAGATGGTGGTCGAGGCAACGATACCATTAAAGCTGAAGGCGGACGCAATATGCTCTTCGGCGGGCGTGGTGACGATACAATCGACGCACAAAGCGGTACCAATGTAATTGTAGACGGCAGCGGCAACAATAGCATCTCTACAGCCGAAACCAATAGCCGCGTTTATGTTTCTTCGCAAACTAAAGTTGCAGCCGGAGCCAACACTTCAGTAGAAGCAACTACTTCCGCGTCTGTACCAGAGTTTTTCCAGATCAGCGGAGATGCTTCGTTTAAAAACCGCGTTACTAGCGATTTGGAAGCTCTTTCCGACATACCCATCGGTCAACAAGCTTTTACATCTATCGGAGAGACCGGTAAGAAAGTAAGCATCTCTGAAACGCCAAGCGGCAATCAGTGCAGTTCCGGCGCCGATGGTTATTTTGATCACGAAGACAATAAGCCCAATGTCGGCTCCGACTCCACTATTTATTACAATCGCGCCTCAGTTTCTTTAAATACGGAAACCGCTTGGCAAGACCGTCCTCCTTTGGTCGGTTTCCACCATGAACTGATGCACTCTTACAACGCTTCCACCGGCACAATGGATAATTGGGCCTATGATCCCTACACAGGAGGGTATGCCACCGGCCCATTCGGTGTAACGGGTGCAGAGTTTCAAGCTGTTGGCTTAGATAGTCACTTAGTGAAAGCCAACCCTGAGGGGCTTTCTGAAAACTCTATGCGTGCTTTCTTAGGATTAGAGCGTCGAGATCGCTACTAAGGCTACTAAGCTAAAAATCACACAAAAAAAACGGCCATTTCCTTTTGTTATGAGCGATTACAAGTGCCACAGAGGAGATGGCTGTTTTTATATATTTGTGTACAACATACAAAAAAACAGCTCCTAGCAAAATCGTAACTTGCGAGAAGCTGTCTATTGAAGAGCTGAACGCTCTTTTTCCATCTAACTTAGAGGGCTTCTTTAAAAACTCTCTTGGCGCCTAGATAACGAGCAGCGTAGTAGGGCTGACTCAAGCGACTAATAGTAACGCCCTTACTGGAAGAAGCGTGAATAAATTTTCCATCCCCAATGTAAATGCCAACATGAGAAGGGCCGGGAAGGTAAGTTTCAAAGAAAACCAAATCGCCAGGCATTTCTGCTCCAAAAGGCACTTTAACACCTACACCATATTGCACATCGGCTGTACGTGGCAAATCTACGCCTGACATTTGATACATTCTCATAGTAAAGCCGGAGCAATCAAAAGAGCCGTTACCAGTTCCGCCAAATACATAAGGCGTTCCCAAATATTTGTGGGCGTTGTCTATAAGGCGTCCATTTACTCCCATACCACCACGATAAGCCAACTGACCGCGATGACGATTACCCGCACGGTTCAACTCGGATACTTCTAATTTTACTAAGCTAGGAGAAGGCAAATCTTTTTCCAATTTAGCCAAAACTTCTCTCTCTTGCTCTTTACTAATAGAGACATCGTCCGGACTATTGGGGATCACAATAAATACGCCTGGTTTGAAGCCAGATTGCTTTAATTTAGGATTGACCTTATTGATTTGCTCAGGAGTGACATTGTATCTGGCGGCCACTCTCTCTATAGTATCGTTATTCCTAATAGAATAGACGACATCGGCTTGAGCACTAACACCAGCACCCAAGCAGCACAAAAGGGAAAAAGCCGCAAAAAACTTAGCTATACGCACAAATAATCTCCAGAACTAAACTAGCGATGGCAGCCAAAAAATGGCGTCCTTCCGAGCTAAGTCTTGTATCTAAACCTAGTCGAAATGGAATCTTTCAACAAGTTCAGCTAAAAAACTTAACTCAGCGCGAACTGCAGCCGCTTACACGGCCCAACGCCACCGAGACAAGGATGGCAAATTCGTTTTTCTCAAGGTTCCCTCCTTCTTTGCAATCAATAATAAAAAAGACAAAAAAACATCTTGCGACACACCTGTCTGGCAACTACGAATTATCAAGCCAAAAATAACTATTCTTTTTTGGCTTTTAGTGCTTGACATAAGCAGCGTCTACGCATATACTCTTCATGCGCAAGGCGGGGGTCAAGCGTAGTTCTCGCGAGGATAGCTCAATGGTAGAGCTCCAGCCTTCCAAGCTGGATGTTGCGGGTTCGAGCCCCGTTCCTCGCTCCAAAAAGCTAAATGCTGCATAGGATTTATGCTGAGATAGCTCAGTAGGTAGAGCACGTCCTTGGTAAGGACGAGGTCGACAGTTCGAGCCTGTTTCTCAGCTCCATGTATTGGTTTTGTTAGTCGCAAATTGCCGCAGGCAGTTTGCGATAAACAAAATTAACGGTCAGGGAAGGAACGACTTAGGTTGTTCTTTTTTTGACGGGTGGGGCCTCTAGTGAAAAAGGGTTCTGGAGTGATCTGTGAAGCCATGATATGGCGGGATTACTGTCAGGACTCTTTTTTAGGTTTACCGCCAAATAGTTGACAAGGAGAGTCAAAATGGCCAAGAAAGAAGTGCGCGTAATCATCAACTTAGCTTGCCAGAGTTGCAAGCGCCGCAATTACGCGACTAAGAAGAACAAGCAGAACGATCCCGATCGTATGGAGATCAAGAAGTACTGCCGTTTTTGCAAAAAGCACACGCTTCACAAGGAGACTAAGTAGTCGTGGCTAGTTCCGGTAGCGCAGCGCGCAGCAAAGCCCGTCGCGGCGGAATTAAGAAAGACCAATCTCCTGCAGTAGGCCTGACGAAGTCTCAAGACGCCGGTAGCTCCAAGAAAAATGTAGCTTTACATGAGACAACCGGTTTAGTGGGCCTTTACGATAAAGTAGTCAAGTTCTTAGTATCTGTGAAGGATGAGTGGGGACGAGTTTCCTGGCCCACAGCCAAAGATCTCCGCTCCGCAACCGTCGTAGTGCTGGTTACCTTGATTATGGTTTCGTGCTACATGGGAATTGTGAACAAAATACTAACCGCGTTGTTTGGTACGACTGAAGCCTCAGTTTAACCGAGCTATTCTGGAGCTAAGGCTCCGATCGCGGAATGCAAATTCTACTGGAACGACAGAAAAAGCTAAAAGCTTAGTTTGATTGCTCAAAGGTGTATGACCATGACAGAAGATAAAATAACGCAGACTGAGGACTTTGAAGCCGAAGAATTGTCATCTGCTTCAGATGAAGAGACCTCGGAGAAGGCTGTCGAGAGCGCTCCCGAATTCGATGAGAACGATCCCGACGCTCCTAAGTGGTATGTAGTACATACATACTCCGGATACGAGAATAAAGTTTCTGAAAACCTCACCAAGCGTATTTTAACTCAAAATATGCGCGACCAGATCTTCCAAGTTCTGGTGCCCGTCGAGGAAGAAGTCAGTTTTAGTACTGACGGAAACAAAAAGCAGAAGAAGCGCACCATCAAGAGAAAGATTTATCCCGGTTACGTTCTTATCCAAATGAAAATGAACGACCGCTCCTGGTACGTTGTCCGCAATACTCCCGGCGTCACCGGTTTTGTCAGCCCTGGCTTAAAGCCGGTTCCCCTTCCCAAAGATGAAGTGGAAAAGATCAAGCAATTGATGGGCTTGTCTGCACCTAAGAAAATAAAGCTTGAGCTGGAAATAGGTCAGACGGTTCGCGTTATCAGTGGTGCTTTACAAAATCAAACAGGCGAAGTAATCGAAGTTAATCCAGAGAGCGAAAAACTCGGTCTTAATGTCGAGATGTTTGGTCGCACAGTGAAGACCACTCTTGAGTTCGGTCAAGTTGAAAAAATCTAGCAGCTGCTTTCTCCTATAAAACGATTAAGTATTGTTTTTTGGGAAGAATACAGCTTCAGCTACAGAGGTGTAGAAAATGGCAAAGAAAGTAAAGGCCATCATTAAGTTACAAATTCCTGCGGGTAAGGCTAACCCCGCTCCCCCTGTTGGTCCTGCTTTGGGTCAGCACGGCCTCAACATCATGGAGTTCGTTAAACAGTATAACGAACGCACTTCCAAAGATGTAGGAATGATCATCCCCGTAGAAATCACCGTTTACGAGGACAAGACCTTCTCCTTCATCACCAAGACCCCTCCGGCCAAAACCTTGCTCCTCAAGGAAGCCGGTATTCAGCACGGTTCCGCCGAGCCTAACAAAACCAAGGTTGGCACCGTAACTTCCGCTCAGATCCGCAAAATTGCCGAGATCAAAATGAAAGACCTCAACGCTAACGACATCGAAGCCGCCATGAAGATCATCGCCGGCACCGCTCGCAGCGCTGGTATCGTCGTAGAGGGCTAGTTAACCAAAATTACGTACACGCCAAACTTAAAAAAAAGAGAGGCGTCAGTGGGAGGGTTGAAATACTTATCAACCTGCAGCACCACATTGGAGGTTTAAAGTGGCGAAGAAGAGTAAGAAATTCGCAGAAGCATTAAAGCAAATCGAAAAAGGCCAAATGTACACCCTTACCGAGGCCGTAGACTTAGTAAAAAGACTCTCCTATGCTAAGTTCGATGAGACCGTTGAAGCTCACTTCCATCTCGGTATCGATTGCAAAAAGTCCGACCAGAACATCCGTGGCACCATCGTATTGCCCCACGGTACTGGTAAGACCCTTCGTATTTGCGTAATCACCAAGGCTGACAAGATCGAAGCCGCTGAGCAGGCTGGAGCCGACGTAGCCGGTTTCGAAGATGTAATCGCCAAGATCAAGTCTGGTTGGTCCGATTTTGACATCTGCATTGCTACTCCCGACGTAATGGGCGTCATCGGTAAAGAGCTCGGTCGTGTGTTAGGTCCGCGTATGCCTAACCCCAAGTCCGGCACCGTAACTCCCGATTTACCTAAGACCATTTCCGAGTTCAAAAAAGGCAAACTCGAGTATCGTAACGACAAGCACAACTGCATCCACAGCATTTTGGGTAAAGTCAGCTTTGACGCCGAGAAGCTCGAGCAGAACTTCCGCACCTTGTTCGATGCCATTTTGAAGGCTCGTCCCGTAGCTGTCAAAGGAACCTACGTTCGTTCCATTTATCTGACCAGCTCCATGGGCCCCAGCATTAGCGTAGACGTTCTCAACGCTACTCAGTCTACCGCTGCTGCCGCTCGCTAGACCTAACTTGACTATCTAAAGGACGCCGTCTCCCCTACCATGGGGGAGGCGGTGTTTTTTTTGTTTAGGTTGACTTTTTTACTCCCAAACAGTCATCGCCAGTCAAAATCTACTTTGCGCCCAGGAAAAAAAAATTAGTTTTTTGCGTTTAAGTTATTGACTTTTATTTTTAGTGAGATATAATAGCAACGTTCCCGGGGTTATAGCTCAGTTGGGAGAGCACTTGCATGGCATGCAAGGGGTCAAGGGTTCAAGTCCCTTTAGCTCCACCAAACATATATAAAAAAGTAAGAAGTCTCCTGTATGGAGGCTTTTTTATTTTTAAAACAAGTTACAACCTCTTGCCGTAAGAAGAAAAAAACTCTATCTTTAGCAATAGCAAACATTTGTCAATTCGCATATACCATTTTTGGCAAAGTTTATTCTCTATAAGGATAGAATTATATGTCTATAGCACAAAACTTAACAACAGAATCTCCCCTTTCCGATAGTTCTTGCCAAGAAAGCTCTCAACTTACTATTCATCCAGAGTACAAAAAGCTTCAAGAGGCCATCCAGCAACTTCACACAGAATTATCCATGCTAATTCTCGAGCATGATCAACTCTTATATACAGAATGCAAAAATATAGAAACTTTCTATTTAATGAATCTCGGCGGTCTAGAATATAGAGCTTACGACTTACAATGCCAAGTTTTACGTGCCAAACGTAAGCTTACCCTTATACAAGCCAAAATAAATAGACAAGAGCCGGTGGATCTAGTGCAAATTGAAGAAGTTCTGGATATTGAATTTGCCCAATATCAGAAGACCCTAAGCGAAAGGATAGACAAAATAAACCAAGCCCTAGAGCGCAGCAAACATTTCCACACTCTTTCCGCTAACGATCAAAAAGAATTAAAAAGACTGTATAGACAAATAGTCAAAGCTTTACACCCCGATCTCCACCCAGATTTAACAAAATCGCAACTAAATCTTTTTCATCGTGCCACCGAAGCTTATGCTACTGGAGATCTAGAAGCTATGCGTCTTATTAGTGAAATGATTTCCGAGCCACCGCTATTGCCATGCACAGACGACAGCCTCTCTTTACTGCGACAAGAACAAGATCGCCTAACAATGCTACTTCAAAAGATCACTGATAAAATAAACAAAATAAAAAGCGAATATCCTTACACCCTAAAAAAGTTAATTAGTACGCCAGAAAAAATCAAAGAAGAAAAAGAAAAATTGCAAAATATCATTGCTGATTTTCAAAACTTACTAACGGCGTACCAAGCAAGAATCAACACTTTGCTAAATACATAAGAAAAGGGCCCTAAAATAATGAGTGAACTAATCAAAAGTCAGCAATCCGGACTGGTGAGTTTGCTGCATAGCAGCGGCGGCGGCCTCTCCATTCCTAAACCATTCGAAAAGGATATTTTTCTTTTTGACACACACGTAGCCGGCACATCATTTGTCGAAGGAATTATAGATCTGGCTCCTTCTTTACATGTAGGCGACAGACTTAACTTTTTTCGTGAGCCGGACAATCCCCACGACGACAAAGCCATTTTAATCCGCACTCAAGCAGGGGTAAAGATCGGTTACATCCCCAGAGCCGACAATCTTATATTTGCCAGACTTATGGATGCCGGCAAACTATTATTTGGGATAATTGAAAGTAAAGAGTTAAAAGTTACTTGGCTAAAAATCGAAATAAAAGTGTATTTGCAAGACTAAAACAGAAAGTATATCTTTCCTCTTACTGAGCCTTTAGCGAGAAGTGCTTCCAGTTTATGGCCCAAAATTATGGAAGCTGGCGCAGGGGATTTTGCCCACAACGGCGAAAATATTTCATTGTTGTGCATAAAATGCAATATTCTCGGTATTTTTACCGGGAAGGTGCTTTTGACATTTTTCAGTCATAAGCGAAGTAGAAGTTGTGCTTCGTCAGCCCCTTTTAGGCTGCAGACGAATGCCAACTAAATTCAGGAGACGTAGATATGGCATATAGGCCTTGCAGATTCCGCAGCTCAGTATTAGGCATTTTCCAATGTGAAAAGCATATGTTCCAGCACTCAAGCCCCGAGATTTACAGCGAGCTATATGAGTTCTGTTATGACAATGTCCCTGATCGTTTCTGCGGTTACGTCGATTTCGGTTTCAGCTTAGAGGGCGAAACTCCCAGGATTTTTATTAACTGTACCCACCCATACCAATCTCGTCCTATGCAAAGTTTCAGAGATTGCTTAGAAGAGTGTGACTACCACGACAAAGAAGGCGAATCGCTCGGCTAATAAACTTCTTTGTGCATGAGGGTAGAGCAGGGCTAGATTTGGCGGCATTTTTGGCGTGCCCGGTACCTGTGGCTTTTTTTTATCGATGTTT
>ERZ869991.117-NODE-117-length-23150-cov-14.946171_pt1 | contig 23150 bp, 46 predicted proteins | sample MGYA00520862_ERZ869991 | MGnify/ENA primary metagenome ERZ869991 (study PRJEB32232, sample SAMN07284978) | human gut metagenome | biome: human-associated habitat; material: feces | host: Homo sapiens | place: Tanzania | collected 2014-08-11 ...
ACTACATCTTCTATCAACTCCTTCACCTTATTCATAGTTTCACCATGCGCTTCTATTAGCTAGTTCTTAAAGTAAACTGATACCCCAAAAATAGCACCTCCAGCAGTGAAAGCCTATGCAATATAGATAAGTGTTCCACTAGCTATAGTATGGATGGTTATAAAGCTAAGGAATGCTAGAAGAATACCACTAGCTATCATCACCATAGCTGTAGTATATTGTGCTCTATCCTTAAAGCCTAATTGATTCCAGCTTTCTTTCATTTCTCAGCAGTCTATTTAGTTAGAACCTTTGCCATCTTAATCTTATCGCTTACAAACTATCTCCATCCCTGCATAAGTTCAAACATAGATTTATCTTCTTCACTCTCATTCTGATTCAGGATAATGGCAATCTGTTCATCATAGTTAAACATCTATTTAATTACCTTAGCTTTGGTATCTTCCAAACTCCACCAGAATCTTTCACCAATCAAAGCATAGCCATCTTTAACTAAAACATCATCTGAAATCTTTTCCTCTATGTAGTCTGCTCCCTCAATTAGAGGTAAGCAGAAACCACATAAAGACTAATATCGTAAGTAATAGCCTACATCAGCAATCACTTTATTATTATATACTCTCATAGCATTAATTATTTAGTTAGTACTTTAATTAAACTGTTACAGTCTATACTGTCCATCCTTCTGGTACTCCATTAGCACCTACTACATTCCAAGTTGCAGCAGCATTCTTCACGAAAGTACCTGATGATGCTACTCCTTTTAACCAATCAGATGTACTACTCCCTGGTGTATTTGTAAATAATGCCTTTACATAATTAAGTTTGCTGCATCCACTAAACATACCAGAATAACAACTACTAAATATACTTGTAGCAGGTAAATCTGGTGCATTAACCAAGTTTGTACAACCATAAAACATAGCGGAATAACAAGCACTAGATAGGTTTTTTGAAGGCAATAGGTTTTTAGGAATAGTAGTTAATCCAGTGCATTCTGAAAACATACCTGAATAACAATAATCATTTAAATAAGTTGCAGGCAAAAGATTCTCTGGAATACTTGTCAAACCAGTGCATCCCTTAAACATATCTTCATAACATTCGGTTTGTCCATATCTACCTAAAGAAGTTGCAGGTAGCAGATTCTCAGGAATAGAAGTCAATCCTTTACAGAACTTAAACATACCATAATAACAATCATAATTTACTATCGTTGCAGGTAGCATATTTTCTGGAATAGAAGTCAAACTAGTACAATTATAAAACATAAATTTATAACAGTACTAGCTCAAATTTGTAGCAGGTAATATAGGGATATATTTTAAGTTATAGCACTCACCAAACATATAATAAAAAGCATAATCACCTAGCTTAGAAGGCATCTTTAGTTCAGAAGCATCAGTTAGTCCTTCACATCCGTAAAACAAATACTAATAACTATAAGCTTTTACTTTATTTAAACCATCCCTCAAAGCTACCAAATCACCACTAACCTTTATATTACCTTTGATTTTAAAAATATTGGAATAATAGCTATACTGCTAAAACTCTGTTCCATATACATACAACTTTTCACCATCCGCTAAGTTTACTGTAGAATAATCCCATAGCTACCAATCTTGTTCATCCTTACTAATGTATAATGTAGCTTTACAATTTTCATTACTATCTAACTTAAATCCTATAGTAGAAGCACCAGTAGAAGTAAAGCAAAGATTATCATAAGCTAATACTGGAAGCCAAGTAAAAGTATAGTTCATTTCACTCTATCTATTTCTACATTTGATATTTACAGTTATAGTAGTTTCTGCATCCCCACTAGTAACTAAAGAAATACCATAGCCTTCTACAACCTCAGCAGTAACATCTGTACTTGAAGAAGAAACACTAGCTACATACCAATCATCAGTACCTTCACCTGCTGTTATTGATAATTGTGCTACATCACCAGCTGCAACCTTAGTAGTTATCTTTGGATTTGTAGCTAAATCCCTACCTTCTACATAGTAGTTCTTAATTGGATTATATATTTTAATCGTTGCAGTAGTATTAACTATATTACCTATATTATCTGTTACCTCTACATTCAGATTAACAGATGCTGCTCTGTTTGTAACTAACTTGCTACAGTTCAAAACTACATTATCCTTATCTACAGATTCAACAGATACATATTCATTAGTAGAAACAACTGCCTTAATATCATGTACCTAAACACTATAGTTAGATGGATTGTAACTAATAGGTAGTGTAAAGTTGCCAACAGCATAAACATCATAGTTAACTACAGAAATAGAACTAATCTTAACCAGCTTATCTACAGTTATGGTTTTAGTAGCTATCAAAGCATCTTTATCTATTCTATTCACCTAACATCTAATAACTATGTTTGCAGTAGCATCTATAGCAGCCTTAACTATGCAGGTTGAACCATTTGCCTTAAATTCTGCATTAGTAACACTCCATTCTACTGAAATGAAATCATTACCTGCATAGCTTACTTTATACTCCTTACTTGTTCCCTAGGTAATAGAAGAATCTCCACTTATACTAATAGAGTTTTGACTAACTAAAGGATAAGTAACATACAAACTATTATCCTTTGCATCAATGTTTCCATACTTCTGTATCAAAGCATTCTTTTCATCAATAGTTAGGGCTTTATTCAGATTGATAGCACCAGTAGCTGTAGTATTGTCATTCAGAAGTAAGTTATAAACCATTTCTGACTATTCACCTGCATTATAGTTAATACCCTACAGATGTATTTCCTTCAAGTTAGCAGCATTAGTTATGACATTCTCAAACACTACACTGTTATCTGTAGTTATTGATACCATATTAGATAGGCTTTCAAAATATACTCTTTCAAGTGCCTAGCATCCAAGTATAGATAAAGAAGAAACATTAGGTATGCTGATTTCCTTCAATGTAGAAGTAGCAGGGAAAACAACAGTATTAAGATTTGTACCTCTTAAATCCACTGCTTCCAATTTGCTGCATCCACTAAGGTTTAAGTTACCTGCCAAAGTAGAAACACCATACAAAGTAAGCTTTCTAAGGTTTGGACAACTTACCTTCATAGCAATAGGTCTAAACTGCATAGTACCACTTATCTTTCTTGAATCTGCACTAAATTCCAGCAGTCTTTCACCTGATAACTCAAAAGTTTCACCTATAGACTTATCTGCAAATTCACCAAAGCTAGTGTAATAGTTAGCACCATAGATAAAGGTATCTGTATTACCATCTGTATTAATGGTACTGGTTTTATATGTCTCTTTTGCTTGAACTCTAGTAGTATCAGCACCCATAGACTAACCTACACCAATTTTAGGATATAACCACTACCACGGTATTAAATCAAAGGTATATGATGGTCTTCCTGATGCTGTAGTTAATACGCTTCTGAATCCTAAGCTATCTTTACTTCTTACATAGAATGGATTAGATGATGCCAAAGATTGTAAGTATGGCAATCTACGTTTCCACCACTGCATTTCAGCCTATAACTAATCACCTAAAGACTATGTAATAGCTGGTGTACCATTCTTATATTCTCCTGATGCCTACTTTACTGATGCTTCTTCATAAAGCAGTCTAGCAGTTTCATTAAAGGCTACAGAAGGGAAATATCTCTGGATGCTAAAGAAGTATCTATCTAAGCACTCCTAAGCACTTCCACCAAATTCAGTAGAAGCCATCTTATCTAGAATAGTTTTCATCATAGCTTTATACTCTAGACTGAAAGCCTATTCCATCAGGTTGTAGAAAACATTATCTTCACCATTCCAATAGAAGTTAGAACCGTTCTTATCGTGTTCCTCTACATAATAAGGTTTAGTCTTTCTACCTACGTTATCAGTTAAAAAGATGGTGTCCAAATCATCCTAAGCCATACATATCTTCAATGTAATAGGGTCTAGATACTCATAGGTGTTCTTACATCTGTTATCAGCAGCAGCTATCATCTTTAGGAATGCCATACAATACAGCACATCATTCACATTATAGTAATTAGATATTTTAGCCTTAAAGTCTGCTACTCTCCAATTAATGAAAGCAGTGTTATCTGCATCCTTATCGCCGCTAGGTGTTATTCCAGTCTGTGATTTGATATTTAATACTGCATAGTCTTCACCTTCTTTAGTTATACCTGCATTAACCCAAGTTTGTGTAATAGGGTTATATCTCATCACATTATAGGTAGATGTATTCCAGTACTGATAAGATTGATCAATCAATTCACTATCGTTTGTATATGGCTTCAATCTGGTGCTATGCAGGTATGAGAAATTAAAAGCATCTTTGAAGTATGTTACATTATCTCTATTACCTAAATCATAGTCTAACTAGCCTTCACCATTGTACTCAAAAAACTCTTCATCTTCATTATATGTAACTTCTGAATCAATCCACGGTACTTGTCTTAATGTAAGAGGCATACCATTATCAGAACCTTCAACCATCAGATAACCACTAAATGTGTTCTTATCTCCCTAGAATGTAGCTACATCAGCTTTACCACTTCCAAAGGTTACTAATCCAGAAAAGACTGGCTAACTATCTTCTGTTTCCTTAATGAAGTATAGGAATGGCTTTTCTTCTACTGATACTCTTACATTCTCATAGCCCTAGGTTTTAGTTATACTGTTACCTCCAACTATTGATTTCCACAAATCAGTGAACAAAGCAGTAGCACCCATTTTATGAGATTGCATAGGGGATGCCCAATTTAATTTAGCTACCAACTTCCTAGCTTTAGGTGAATCATCATTAAGCAGGTAGAAAGCACCTCTTTCTTCACCATTTCCATCAGTCCATACAGAATCAGCATTGAAATCATATTGATGATTCCATTTCCAATAACCTCTAGAAGAAGAACCCTAACCCTTAATCTTCATATTATTAATTATACCTGAATGTTCTGGTTCTCCAATGATGTTAATAGCTAACGTACCTTTGTACTTTGCGTTTCCAGTCTTATACTCTGGATGCTAACCAGTCCATATAAGTGTATTGTACTTCACAGATGCCTTATCATAACTAATAGTACCATTTGCACTAACTATGTCGTTAGCATCCCTAAAGGCTACCTTTGCTTCTAAGTTTGGAAGGGTGCTCATATAGTCCTATCTAACATCATTTGCACTTAAACCCTTCTTATAGATTCTGATTCCATATATATCTAAATCGCAATCATCAGCCCCAAACTCCATAGTAAGTACATCATCCTTAAATCTATCAGCATCCGTATAAACCATTTCACGGTTCATTATACCATTGATAAAGATTCTGATGTAGTTCAAGCCACTGTTACTAAGGTTAGGCACTATATTGATTGCTACGTGTGTTCTTTCATCATCCTAGAAAACTATATCCTAATCTCTCTTAGTCTGCTTTTCAGTAGTCATAAATACCGCTTCAGTAGCCTTCATTTCAAAGCCTAGAGGTACTTCATTTTTATAGCTACAGAATCTAAATACTACATTATCTTCATCATATACATTAAATACTTTATAATCAAACTCTATAGTAGTACCTTTAGTTAGACTATCCAAAGGATCATAGTTAATAGTTAGCTTTCTACCTCTAGGGATTCTAAGAACGCCTATACCATCATTATCTTGCAGCCATCCATCAATATCAAAAGAGAAATTAGTGAAGGTAGAAGCTACTACAGAATCATTTGCACTATTGATTATCTAGCTAGGATTAGTTTCTGAATTGTTTCTAATCTTTGGATTAACAATAAAGTCCGCTCCTTCTGTAGGTGACATTTTCACAGTATTATCAATGACTACTGCAAATTCTGATGTCATATCCTTTGTACTAACTCTAACTACTGCATCAATCAAATCAGCAGTACTTTCTAGCTCCAGTGTATTATAGAAGCTATATACCTTACCTACTTCACAGTTCTTATAAGTATAGTTCATATACTCATTATCTCCATCTGTCAATACTATAGTTACATCTGATGCCTTATTGAATAAGGTGAAATCAAAGAATTTTGTATTAGTGTAATTAATTACCTTCTTAGCAGTATCATTCAGGATAATGATGCTATCAGTACAATCATCTGCTATAAAGAAGAACTGGTTAGTTATGTGGTTTGATTCTAATGTAGTATCATCTACAGTTAACCAAGCTTCCACATTAATAATTCCAGTTGCAAACTCTCTTTCAACTAAGAAGGTATAAGGTACTTCTATATAAGTGCTATCACCTATAGCTACCTAGAATGTTTCTACAGCACTTGAAGCATCAGTAACTTTAAGGTGCAAAGTCTTCTCTATCTATCCTTCTATGTAGTAGCTAAGATTCAAAGAAGTTAATGGCTTTGAATTGTCTGTAGCATTTCTAACTATCAAAGAAGTATTAACTATAGACTAGAATGTAATAACATTGGATGCTGAACCATTTACGTTATCTTCTACTCTCATTCTTATCTTATTATCTCCATCTGCCAAATACTTAGTTATATCTATAGTTTGGAAGGTGGTACTGTTATAACTTTGTGGCTGGATGGTTATTCTTCCTACCTCCTAGAATGCAGAACCATTTGAGCTTCTAGTTATAATTAATGTACCATCATTGAAGGTATCACTGGTAATCTCTGTATTAGGATTAGTAGATGTAGAAGTATATCTAATCTGTACTTTTACACCATCACCCAGATTCACCAACTTCTTAGTATTTGAACTTGTACTAAGGTTTACAGCAAACACATCATTTTCCATATTAGGTAACTGAACCTTAAACAGTGGTGTTATATCTTCACCTTCCTACCACGCATAGAAATCATCTATACACTGGAAGCCATACAAATAATAATAATCTCCTTCTCTAGATGTACTTCTGTAGATATAGCCACAGCTTTTTCTTAGCTAATCCTTAATGAAGGATTCAACAGAAGAACCTGCATAGTTTTCCCAAGAAACATTTAAATCTGAGATTAATTCATTCTTTACTTTTGCCATGTCTTAATATTATTAATTAGTACTTTTTATTTTCTCTCCATCCTTCACTTTGCATCCATGGTTTACTAGGATTCCAGAAACCACTTCCAAAGCAGCTTCTAACAGCTTCCCAAACTTTCACAGCACCTTTATATATGGCTGTAATAGCTCTATTGTATGCTGTTACCTGCACTACATTCTTACCACCATTTACAAATAATGCCATAATTATTCTTCTTCATAAGTGAAATAGAACTTATCTGATTCTGGATGAATCTTTTCATAGTCTGATTCTGAAACAAAAATATGCTCTGGAATCTCAGCACCTTTAAGCTCTAGTTTATTTAATTTATCTGTATGTGAATCTATGCTATTAGCTAATAGATGCAGTTCTATATGATGTTCTAAATCCATTTCTTCCATCTGCTTCTATATGTCTTCATCTATTGAATCCCTTACAGAATCTATCTAACCCTACAAATCCTAAACTTCAATTCTCTAAAGTCTAGTATCATTGGTTTCTACATCAGATGCTAAATCATGCACTTCTTGATGTATCTTCAAATCTTCATTATTAAGTAGTTTAATCTTAGTATTAATATTAGTTATACTGTTATCCACATCAGCCAAATGATTATTTAGTTTAGTTGTCTATGTAGATAAGTTGCCCTAAATGGCTTCTATTTGCGTCTATATATTTTCTAATGTTGCAGCCATAATTAATCTTCATAAGTAAAGTATAAAGTATCATTATCTGGTGTGCCTAAAGCCTAATACATATCTTCACTAATTACCTGATGCTGGATGATACCTGCTAACAAATCATTCACTCTATCTAAGTAATCAGCCTAACTAGTTACACTATCTTTAAGTGCTTCCAGTTCTGCCTGATGCTCTTGATTCATCACATACAAACTCTATTTAGCAGTACCTACCTTATCAGATAAACCACTTATCTAAGTGCTAAAATCAGCATCTTCAATAGCCTAAATAGTATCAGCCTAGCTAGAGGTTTGTAAAGCTAAGTATGTCATATCTTCTTTAATCTTATCCTTATTCATCAGGTTCAAAGTGTTCTCGATGCCTTCTATCTTTCTATCACATTGATTACAGTGAATCTTATTTCTAATGTTTTCCCTTTCTACCTATTTCCCTAAATCTCTAGCATTCTAATCTAGGGAATCTAGCTCTAAATCCGTCATACCTCCACTAGTTTTAATTCGTTTACATCAGCCTTCAAATCAAAGCTTTGTTCATCTACTATATACTTACCACTGATAGCAGTACATTGTATTCTTTTATAAGGTGCTTTATATTCGTGTACAACACAATTATAAATCTTTTTAGGTGTGCTATAATGGTTGTAGTACTTATCCACCAGATTCAGCTCCTATCTCTATGACTTATCTGTTAGACTGTTATAGAATCCCTAATTATGATATTTGCAGGAATCAATATCTACGATACCGTTTACCATAGAAGGCTCAATAATGTATGATTTAGCTATAGGTTTCTAATGATTATAGGTATTAATCTTCAAATCCAAATCATCCATATCTGTTACATTATTGCCATCAATGGTATTAGAATAGATAATATCATCATCCTCTTCTTCATTATCAAAAACAGTGTACCACTATTCCTAAATGCTAGGTGTACATAAAGATAAGCCAAAATCCTTCATAAAAATAACTGGTGGAATCTTATTATAGTTAATTCTAAGATAATTGTTTTCTCTATATAACTAGTTATCCCACGGTATTTTAGGCACATAAACTTCTAACTTCAAATATCCATATAGATTATCATCCCTATTAATTGGTATAACATAAGCATCCTTATTAACTTTGTAGGTATAGTTATGATTAGTTACTGGTTTGTTCCATCCAGTCCATACTAAGCACTCTTCATCACTAACTACATTTTCTTTATGATAGGGAATCCAGCAAACACTTTCTTTAGTTGTCCACTAGCTACCATTCCAGTATTTATTTCCAATACTTAGTTTCAGTTTTAAGCAGTTCCATCCTTTATTATAATCAGCATCATCTTTGTTTCTTGAATAAGCATTATCAGTACTGTTACAACCTATTTCTGTTATAGGAAAAGCATAGCCATCACAGTCATTAATATCTTCTTTAACATCCCAGATTTTATTATAATTCACTTTGTCATAGCTGCATTGTCTTTGAAAGAACAAACTACCAGTAAAGCATAAATAACTAGTTCTGCTATATTCAGCAGGGCTATAGTTAATTAGCTAAGGTGAATTGTATATTAGCACTGGTTTATATCCTCCGAAATGCAGGTTATAGAAAGCACCCTCCCAATATTGTTGCATTTCAGAATCGGTATAAACACTATCTCTGTTATTATCTTTATAATACTTGTGCATCCAATAGCCCTAAGTGAAGAAAGATAACATATTATTCCAGCTAGTACTGTATGGCATTTCCTTACTTGCTTCATATCCAAATTGCTAAGATGGTAAACAGCACTAACCTACAATAGCATTAAATATGTTACCACTGTTATAAGGGAAACCATCTCTAGCTTCATCAATGGAATTATAGGTATTATTAAATCCAAAGCTTAAACTATTGCCACTATTATTACAGTTTATTGGGGTTTTCCAATATTTAGAACTATTGTCAAACTGAAAGTATCTGGTAGCTATAATCCACATCTTATTTTGCTTTACTATCTAAGCACCCTATCTAAACATTTCATAGAAGGTACTGGATTTAGCATCATCTTCTGGATTAACACCTAAATCATCATCTTTAACTTCTGATACATCAGCCTTAACACTTATCTTATTATACACCTCATCCATTTCTAGGTTCTAATCCTCACCTGCATAATCATCTTTAGTTATACTATCAGGAACATAGAAGGTAGAAGAAGCCAATGATTTCAAATCAGTATAGGAAAATGACGTATTACCAGATTTGGCTATAACCTCGTAATCTACAAAGAAAACATCATTTCCATAAGGTATGCAGCTTATTCCATAGAAATTACATATCTCTTCCAGCACTGCATAGCAATCACTAGCTTCACCACTATCTTCATAGAAAACTGCATCATTGATATACTCAAACTATGTAGGTGTATAGTCCTTTGCTGCCTTCATCTTATTAGCATCATACTACATATATATCTATCCTGAATAACCTGCTATACTTATCAGCTTCTTAATAATATCTATTATAGCTACAGATGATTCTTTGCCATTCAAATAGCTATACTTGAAATCTTGAAGGGTGGAAATAGCATCCACCGCTTCAATCTCGATTTCATTGTTATATAGATAAGGCTGATTATACTAGCATGGTGTTACATAGCCATAAAACAAACATTCACTATTAGTTAGATTGTTTACAGCTACAGATGTACCATGTGAAGAACCGCTGTAGATGTCAAAATACACATCTTTAGTTACTAGCTAAATGGTACAACTTCTAGACTTTATAGGTGAAAAGATGCCATCAGAACTTTGTGAAATCATCACTGGCGATTCATCAGCAAAGAATATTTCTTCTTCCTAGCTAGCATCATTATTAGTTATGATGACAACTTGAATCATTTCATCTTTTAAAGTCCTAAATCTTCCTTCGTATTTCATCCTACTTTATTCATTTTACTGTTATGATTTTTAAGAACTCCAACCAATGTAGAGCCTTTAATCTCAAACTTCACATTTCCACTAGTTATATTATTAGGGGATGCTGATACACCACCATCCAATATAGAAAACAGTCTCTTTTGCTAAGTGCCATTAAGAATCATTTCACCCTTATTCACTCTAGCTATATTCATATCTCCTAATGTGGTGTTACCTCCAATAATACCACCATCAGCAAAACTACTTATCATAGCGAAAGCAGCTACTACAGCAGCGATTCCAGCAGCAATAGCAGCCAAGTTAGCAGGGAATGGTAATTTAGCACCTGATTCTGTTGCACTAGCTATAGCACTAGCTTGTTTAGTACCTACACTAGCCAAATCACTCATTTGCTCCTACTAGTTATTAGCTATCTCTACCTAAGTGTTTGCAGTACTTAAAGCTGTCTTAGTGCTATCAGATGCCATTTCAGTAGCATCAGCAGCCACTTTCTTTGCAGCACTCGCTTCACTTATTTCACCAAATAACTAGACTACATCAGATATAGCTTCATAAGCACCCATAGCTTCATTAATGGTACTGATAACTGCACTGATGGATGATGTAACCTTTTTAAAGGTACTCATATCATTCCAACTTTCAGCCATGTTTTCCCAAGTGCTAGTAACACCTACTACAGAATCATTAAGGCTTCCAATAGTCTTAATAGTGCCCTTAATACCTGAATACATTTTTTTATTAAAGGTGGAATTTGCCTTTAGCTATTCAGCAGATTTAGCAGCATTATCATAAGCACTAGTTAAATCATCCACTTTCTTCTTAGCATCCTCATAAATATCTGCTAACTTTGATTCATTAGTAGTTAATGTAACACCTGCCTTTAATCTGGATTGTATGGCTTTGTACTGTTCTTTGTAGCTCTTAACTATATCCTAATTATACTTTAGTTCTTCTTTGAGATTATCAGCTTTGGTTTCTGCCTATGATACCTTATTACCACTAGGCTAGTTCTGCTTTTTCTCACTATGCTATGAAATCTTATCCTTCAATCCTTCTATACCTTTATCATCTATAGCAGGTTTAAGCAGGATTTCAATAGCCTATTTCTATCCAGTAAGTTCATCAATCTCTTTCTAAATCTATTCCCTAGAGGAATCACTAACAGCTAACTTTAATTCTTTCTGCTTCTTACTTATTGATTCCTCCAAAGCCTATAGGCTACCTGCATCTGGCTAAACCTTCAAAGATAACTCTATAGCTTCTTTCTTCTTAGTTAGATCATTGATTTCTTGCTGTATTTTCTTTCTATCTTCATCAGAAATAGCTAGCTTTAATTCTGCCTATTTCTTACTTATATCCTCTTCAATTTTACCTAATGAGCCTTCTTTATATTGTGGCTTTGTAGTTACTTTAGATGTAGTTACTTTAGGTGTTCTTCCAGTCTTACCACTTGAAGCAGTTGATGATTTACTACCTGATGAAATATTACCACCTGATGAAGTACCTCCAGATGGTTTATTACCTCCTACAGCATCACCTACTTCATTATCTACAGTTATCTTAGTGGATGCTACGTTTAAGCCTAACCATCTTTTGAAGTCTGTCCAAACTCCCTATATCTTCTGAACCATATTAGTAAACCAAGTAATAACACTTTTGCAAGCGTTTCTAATCGGTTCAAAGAATCCTACATCTTTAAGTGTCTATTTAATGCTTCCCCAAACTGTTCTAACTACCTAACCTATCTTCTGGAATAACTTAATAACAGAAGCTATAGCTACTTCTATGATTTCACAAGCTGCTTTAATTATAGCTACATTCACCTTCCATACAGCCCCTAAAGCATCCACAATATTTATACTACCTCCTAATCCTTCAAACTCTTTAATAGTAGCAGAAATGTAGTTAATCAGTTCTGTTAGGGTGGTTATTACCTATTGGAAGAACTGGATGATACCCTAGATAATTTCAGATTCTCCTAATGTAAGCAGAAGGGCTTCCCAATTAGATTTTAATCCTCCTATAGTACCATCTAAGTTATCTGCATTTATTGCCATCTGTTCATAGGCTGTATTAGTACCTGCTAAAGATGATTCAAAGCCTTTAAATGTGTCCTTAGCTTCAATCAGTGTTTTAAGCATAGTGATATTAGAAGCACCTACTAAGTTCTTCATCTGTATATCATCCATTTCTGCTTTAGCTAAGTTCTAAAGTGCCTAATCCATACCTACTACAGCTGGCTTAAACTTGTCATTTGCCTAAACAGACAAAGCCAACAAAGTAGAATTTAAAGTAGAACCTGCTACATCAGCACTACTAAATTTAGGTGCTATCGTTTCAATAGCAGCAGCTAACTAAGTATAATCCATTCCAGCGGATTTAGCAGCAGTACCAGCCTTTTCAAATGCAGTATTTAAATAGGCTACATCTGCTGAACCCTACTAAGATGATGCTGCTAATACATTGATAATTTCAGTAGCTTCTGATGCACTAGCACCCATCTAATTCATAACTGTAGTTACACCCTTAGCAGCATCCACTACTTCTATACCTGCTGCTTCTGATAGTACATTAGCAGCTTCTGTAACCTTCATCAAAGCATCTTGATTCTGTAATAATTCAGGTGCTTGACTACCTATCAGCTTCATAGAATCAACTATTTCACTAGCTGATGATTTAAATCCTTTACTCATTTCTATAGCTCCATCTGCTATAGACTTCATAGCATCATCCCCTAATCCAGTTAAAGACTACAATCCATCCAGATGTGTTTCAAAGTCTGATACTGATGATATTGATTCACTGACTGTATAACCTAAAGCAGCTATACCACCAACCAAAGCGGCTACTGGTGCAATAGCAGCACTTAATGAAGCCCCAAGTGCTCCAACAGAAGAAACAATACTACCTAGTGAAATATTTCTTAATGCCTATAGCTAAGAAACAAATCCTGAAATATCTCCACTTCTTAAACTATTGATACTATTACCTATACTGCTTAAATCAAACCCTTCTGATGCTGATGATAAGTTATCTAATTCTTCACGTGTCTATCTTATCTATGTTCTTACTTGTTCTAACTATCTTTCTGCTGATGCCATGGATTCAGATAAAGCTCTACCAAAATCACTTCTTCTAGCATCATCAGATAAGTTTGCCCATTGTATTCTTAATTCCTGAATCTATTGTACTAAAGCTCTTTCAGCCTAGCTAGTAGTCATAGTGCCGTTAGATACTCTTTGCATAGCTCTAACTAATCTTTGACAAGATGTTACCTATGCATCTGTAACACTAGCACAAGTGGATATTGAACCGCTTGCAGTTCTGGCTTCTCTAGCATATCTAGATAATACACTTTGGGCTTCATTTATAGCTCTAGTAAACCTACTAGTATCAGCTGAAATAACTGTAACTAAATTATTTGCCATATTAGTTTAATGCTCTTTGTATGTAATTACTTAGTATAGCTCCAGAACTGTTAACTACTCTATTTAATGTATCTGTAGGGGCTATATATCCCTTAGTGAATGGTCTGATAGGTCTCCCATTTCTCTTTTCTTGCGTTCTGTATTTAGTACCACCAATAAAAAACCTAGTCTTAAAACTCTCATAGTCCTCCCTGCTACCCATGGCATGAATCTTAATGCTACCACCTCTATCTTTACCTATCATTATACCAGTAGTTAGATTCTCCATGTTTCCAGTATGATGTCTATATAATGAGTATGCATCAGAAACAAAGGTTTGACGTACATCATCCCTAATCTTAATAGCAGCAGCCACTACAGCTCTATTCACTTTCTAAATTGTCTGTGCATTAATACCATTGAAATCAGCAGTATCATAAATCAATCTTTCCATATCCTAGATAATTGTTTAAGTCTTTGAATATCATCATCTGAAATCTCTATATCCTCTGTTTCCTTTTCCTCCCATTTGAAGGTACATATATCTTGAAAACTAATCTTCTTTCTAGAATTAACCTAAGCAGTAACATAAGAATTAAGCCTACTTGATTCCCATAGATTCCTATCTAAATATGGAATATTCTCTATCAGGTTATTTAGTTCCCAATCAGTACAATTATCCATAAAATACTCTATTGTGATAATCCTAAACTAGAAACACATCAGATTAAATAGATAGTGGTATAGACATTTTGGAGCTTCTTCATCTTTACTATTGGTGGTTAGGCTTTTTTTAGCTTATTGGTATTTGTGAAGGTAGCTTGAAGCCACTCACCAAATTCTTTTAATGTATCTGGATTCTCATCTAGCCAATCCATAAAATCTTCAAAAGATAGGCTATAGTCTTTAGATGATGCTAACACTACACAATAGAAGAAAGTAACCACCTCAGTAATACCTGACGGATTCAAAGTTTTATTAGTTACATTCTCGTACATCATCATAGCTCTCAAAGAATACTTCAAAGTAATCTCCTTATCATTAATATTTATGTTCATATTCTTACAATATAATTAAAGGGCAATAGAAATAAATCTACTGCCCTTAGTTATAGGCTGTAGTAGCCCTTATCTATCTAATTATTCAGGTGTTGTAGTCTTTTTAATAGAACCAGTTCCAGTTAATGTAACTGAATAGGTTGCATTCTCACCATTGTTAGCATTAGCTACCAAAGATGTAATAATTACCTTACCTTCATAATAAGTTTTCTGTGAAGTCCAATATGGAAGTGAAGTATCACCATCTGCTACATTCTTAGTGTTATCAGTCTGGTCTGTCTTCAATCCAAATCTTACAGTAATAGCTTTACTAGCTAACATTGAATCAAACAACTTATCGTAATCTTCTGATGTGAAAAGATTCTCTGATGTGATTTCCCAAGAATATTTGCTTACTTCACTAGCACCCCAAACACCATGATCTTTACTAGATACATCTACCGTTTCTGCTGTAATAGTTAATGTGTGGTTAGTAGCATAAGCATAACTATGTCCATCATTATCAAAAAGCATCAAATCACGTCCCTTAATAATTTTATTTGCTGCCATATAATTTATTCTGTTATAGTAGTTCTAAAGTTCAAATTCTAAACAAATACGTTATCTGTGAAACTCTCGTTTGCACTAATTAAATACGTATCATTAAGTATCATATCATCTATCTTTATTACCTATCTCTACAATATCTCTCTTACCTTATTAGCTATCTCTATACCTTCTGCATACGTCATTGTAACTATAGTTATACCAATATCTACAGTATCTTCATAACTTCCATCTTTGCAGGTAGAACTGATAACATTATTCCTCTTATAAACAATAAAGGGATATTTGGCATTATTATCAGCTACTAAAGGATATGTCTTAAAATCACCTAATAGGGTATAGATTACTTTTCCTATGCCTAAAGAATCAATCATTTACTAATTCTACATTTATAGTTAATAACATCTGCTGTTTATCTGGTTCTATATCTAATATTCTATAGATTTTACCATTCCACTGAATCCTATCATATTCATTAACCATGATATAGTGACGTACCTAAAATGTCTTTGTATATTGGTATGCTACTTCATCATTGGATAATGTTCTATTACCTCCTTTGTGCATCAGTCTAGCCCTAGTAGTCTGTTTAATGCTCCACTAGGTTTCCTCTTCACCATAAGCATTTCTAATAAGGCTGGATTCCAGAATGTCAATCTGCTCCGTTAACAATCCCGCTCTCATACTTCTTATAGTGTTTGTAAAGTGATAATAGATAATCATAGGAATGTGGTATTTCCTAAGCAGATGCAAATGCCACTGATTCCCTATTATTGTATAGGTTGCCTATCATAAGTAGTACTGCATGAAGTAAAGAAGCCGGTAAAGCTCCTTCACTTCTCACAATATCCTCAAACGTACAATCAATGTGTTTTTGTACTATGTCCTATGCAACATCAGATAAAGCTAAGAGATAGGTATCATCATCCTTAAAAGAATCATCTATATTCAGATGTTTCTTAATCAAATCCAGCTCAATTTGCATAGTTAATCAGATTTACTAATTAAGCAGCTACTACCTTAGCTTTGTTAGCTACAAATGCTTCTTTACGAACTGGTTTAGCATCAAAGTAAGCATTAACTACCAGACGTACCTTACCATTAGCAGCCTATGAATAAGGATCAATAGTCAAATCGATCGCTCCCCATTGTGCTATGACATAGTTCTCAAAATTACCCAAAACAATACCTTTGCAAGCTGATGTACTAAGTACTGGAATGCCATCTACCTCGTTATCCTCCATGACGAAAGCTCCTTCTGTCTTTGCAGTAGTCTTCAACTGTGCTTTGATAGCAGGTGAAACAATATACTTAACATCACCATATACGTTTGCTTCCTCCAGCTTTTGAAGCATTTCAGCAAATGTTTTGTAGCTATTATCCTTCAAAGCAGTAACACCATTAAAGATACCTGCTGGCTGCTTTGTTGAACCTGCTCCATCACCCAAAATAGTAGCCTCCAACTTCTGACTGATAGCCTCTACAATATTTTTTCTAATTAAAGCTTCTGCTGATACTGAATCCTGAATAAGAAACTGCTTAGATACATCAATGTAAGCTGTTAATCTCTTTGGCGCAAACTCTACTTCATCAAATGTACCAGCACCATCAGCAGCAGCACCAGTTTCATCAGCCCATCCTACAGTAGCACCACTGTAAGAAGGAATAGAAATGTTACCTACTAATCCAGTCATATAAGTAGCACCTGCTTCACTAAGTACCATCTTTGCCTTCAATGGCTCTAAGATATTCAACTTATCAGTAGCTACTGCTTCCTTACCTGCTGTATCTACTGTAGCTTGAATGTCTGCTCTTTGCTCTACTGGAATCAGAATCTAGCCACTGAAAGATAAACCTGATTTACGCATTTCAGCCATACCTGCATTAATGACTTCTTGACTTCTCTCGTCTAACTGTCTGTTATTGGCTACATCATTAATAGCCTTCAAAAGTGAAAACTTCTCCATACTTCTTGTTTCTTTGTTTAATGTCTTATTAAGTTCTCTAATCTCTGTATCAATATCATTTATCTACTTTTTAATAGAATCCAAGTTAGTTTGCTCCTCTGCATTTAACTTTCTTGATTCCATTTCTGCACCCTTAATTAATGCTTCTGCTTGAACCTTCAAAAGATTCTTTTTATCCATCAACTCAACACTATTCTTCATAAACTCTTTCTTAACTCCTCAAAATAATGTGCTAAATCTTCCTTCTCCTTATCTTTAAATTTATCTAAACCTCTAGTATCTGCCTTAACACTAGTAGCAGAATAAGCTGGTGAATAAACTGGTGAAACATCGAATAACTAACTAATGCTTCTGATGGTTCTGAGATAACTTCCATCCTCTCTTTTCTCCCAAGAATCACTTTCAACAGTGAAGGCAAAAGAACTAGCACTAATATCACCCCTTCTAATACCTTCCAGAACTTCGTCACCCAAAGCTGTATTAGGTGCTTCAAAGCTGTATTTCAAACCTTTCTCATCTACCTCTAAAGTTAGGCTACCAGTACCTTTATTACTTCTAGCTAATACACCCTTATCTTCATTGTGATTAAGTAAGCATAGTACATCAGACTTTTCTATGATGCCATCTAAAGCCCTGCTATCAATCACTTCTTTAAATCCACCTAAATCATTAGATTCAGACTGGAACACTACAGCATAGCCTTCAACCTTTCTAGATTCAGGTAAATTAGTTATGCTGTCTTGATTCATTCTTACTTCTTTCATAGCTTTATTCATTCTTGTTTATTAGTATCTGTTTCTTCTTCATCTTCTGATATTATAGCGTTGTTTGATGGTATATTCTAAGCAGCTTTATTAACTTCCATCATGTTCACCTAAATAAAGTGATTATCTCCACCTTCTACAGCAGCTAAATCAAGTTCTTTTCTAATTTCATTCAGACTAACCACACCTATATTAAATAATGTGTTGTAGTAAGATGCCAAACTCTATTTATCTGCTCTAAGTAATCTAGATGTATCAAATCTAACATCAATGGATTCTTTCTCTGATGGTTTATACAGCTTTCTTTCAAATTCCAGCTCTAGCTTTTCTAATAGTGGTGAAAGAGTATCAGTAAGGAATGATAAGTTAGTAGCTTCTACTGTAGAATAACTAGACTTAGATAAATCAAATGCCTTCACTGGTGAAACACCAAAGAATCTGCAAATGTCAATCACATTAAACTATCTAGTCTCCAATAACTATGCATCAGTAGGATTAACTGTAATAGGCTAAAACTCCATGTTTCCTTCCAATACAGCCACACCATTAGGCTAACCAGTAGAAGGGCTAAATGCTGTTTGCCAACTATTCTTTAAATCTGATTTCTGCTTACTAGTTAGATTACTTTGCACTTTCAGGATTCCAGCTAAGTTAGCTCCACCTTTAAAGAATCCACTAGCGTGTGCTTCACTATCAGCAGACAAACCTAAAGTATTCTTTGCGTGTGCTAATGTGCTGATTCCAGTAATACCATCATAGCTAAAGTTTAAGATGTGAATCATATTGCAAGCTTCAATGATATTAGACAATCCAGTAACACTATAGGCTATATTATCCTTTAAAGTCTTTGGTGGTATGATTGTAACTAAATCAGATGGTATATAGTGTAAAGCTGTTGCATTCCCTAAATTATCTCTTTCAATGAATGCATATCCATTTCCCTTTAGAAGTGTTGATACAATCAGCGTTTTAATGAAGGTGAATCTAGTCATTCTACTGTTAGGTTCTGCATTAAGTAATCTGTAAGTAGGATGGTTAGTAAACTTCAATTTGTAGCCACTACTATCTATCTTATATGGCTCTAGAGGTAACTAAGCTACTGAATCAGATATAACTTCAACACATCTATATACACAGCTCAATAGTAAAGCCCTATTAGTAGAATAAGCTCCAGTACCGTTATATAAGAGGTAATCAAAGCTACTACTTCTTTCTTCTACCTGCTATTTTTTCTTCTTAAAAAAACTCCAGTTCATATTTAAATAGTTATAATTTCGTTGCTATAATGTGGTACTGTTAGATAGCATCCCAAAGCTGTAATCATAGCGATCACTCCATCAATCTTCATCTGCTTCTATGTCTTTATCGGTTTAGCGTTTCCATTGTGGTCTTCTTTAATATGCACATTAGAAAAACACCATCTAGTTATTTCATTGTTATCTATAACTACTTTACCTGACAATATCAATCTTTCTAGCTCCTTTGTAGGCTAGTTAAAGTTACCTATACTCTAACTATATTCTTCCAGTGGTAAACCTTCTTCTGTAGCCTAGATAGCCCACTATGTTGCATTCCACTTATCATAGCCTACCTTCTGGATGCTAACAGTATCTACCCATTGTAGCATATCCTTAGTTATATAATCGTAATCTGTAACATTCCCACTAGTTATATTTAATTGGTGCTGATTTTTCCACAGTCTATATTTCTCCCTATTAGAGTTATCTACTAGACAACTTTCAGGTAGATAATAGTAGTTCTTAAAGTAGTAGATGCCATCTTTAACTACTAGGTAACTAACAGCAGTTAAATCACTTGTTGCAGACAAATCCACACCTATATAACATAGTTCATCTTGATACTTAGCTAAATCTATCTATTTAGTGCTGTTTACTATGTAGCTATCAGATAACCAGACTTCAGAAGAATCACACCATAGATTAAGGGTTTTAGTCTTTACACCAACTTCTTCAGATGGATTATTAAGTGCTGATTTTACCTATTCCTTAATGTACTTCTTAGTTACAGTTATATCCATATTAGGGGTGCATTTCACCCAGTTATCTTCATCTGTCCAATCATCATTATCATCTAAAGAATAGATAGCTATAAACATACTATCATCTTCTTTCAGTTTATGAAGAATCTCTATAGCTGTACTTCTTAGCTAATAGCAGGGCAAAGTTTTATCAAATCCAGCAGTAGTTATAGTGCATAGATGTGGATTCTGTCTCATTCCCATAGAAGACTTTATTACGTCTCTAACCTTACTATTCTTAGCAGCGTGATATTCATCAATTAAGCCAAATGAAGCATTAAAGCCATCAAGCTTAGAAGCATCAGCAGCAAACACTTTTAACTATGAAGCATTCACATTAAACTTAATTCCCTTTAAATGTGAAGTAAGATATTTGCCACTAGGGTCTAACTATTTGGCAAACTAATAGCAGAACTCAAAAGCTATCTTAGCCTATTCCCTAGAATTTGCAGCTAAATCTACTTCTGCACCATCTTCACCATCTGCTATCAATGCAAACATACAAAGTGCTGCTGCTAGAGCAGTCTTTCCATTCTTTCTTGAAACTTCAATATAACTACTTGAAAACCTTCTGTCATTTGTTCCCTTCCAATAGAAACCAAAGATATTAGCCACTATGAAAGCCTACCATGGTTCTAGTATGAAGTTCTAACCAGATGCTTTTCCCTTAAAGTGCTTCATTGTACTTATAAATGCTAAAGCTCTATCTACTACTGATTCTCTAAACTCTAAATCATCCCTATTTAAATCTTCCTAGAATCTCTAGCAGGCTAACTAGATATTAGCTCCAGTAATCACAATCCCATTAAGTACATCATCCACATATTTATAGTATGGCTTCATAAATCATATACATATTTAATCTAATAGCCATCTGACTTCTTAATATTGGGATAATGCTCCTATAAGAATGCCCATCGTCTTGTTCCGTGTCTATGCCACATAGTTATGGGATGCACTCTTTCACCAGTTTCTAATATGTAGAAATCAGACTTAATCTTATCTATTTGCCTATAGTTAGCAGCTTTGTAAATAGTGCCTTCATTTCCTACATCGCTACTATTATCAGCATAACTAATTAAATGCTTAATCTCTGGATGCACCTTCTTTAAATAATGATGAAGCAGGGATATAGTTATAGTTTCACTGAATTTAGGCATTTCATCACTTAACCACATTCTATCAAATTCCCTAACTTCATCAGGATTATAGTTTCCTTTCTTTCTAGGATTAGTACCATAGCCAATTTGTAAAGCACCTGATACTTTGCCTTCATAGTAAACTAAGAAAGATAGAAAGCTGTTTCTAGTTACTTTGTGGCTGTAGTGATTAGCAATAATAATAGGGTCTGCATCTTTCTTTTTGCAAACTCTTATCTAGATGTTTTTGGCTTTGGCTTCATAGCCTATAATCTTACCATCATCATCTAATATAGCAGTCTTCTTTAGCTTTGTCATGGCTTCATATAACTTAATATGTGTGCAATAACATCTATAGTCCATCCATCACCTAAAACATCAGCAGCTTCATTTCTTGTTAATATCTTAGTATAACCTTCTGGTACTGTCTAGCATCTTTCAAGCTCTAACTAATTAAGGTAGCGCACACCATCAAACACATCTGTTTCATCTACTGGAATATCTTTTGCAGCCATACCTTTATAATTATCATCATAATATTGCTTACAGTTTAAATAGTGCTGTCTATCTTTAAATACCAAAGTATTAAACCCTTTGTAATAGAAACGGTGAAACATTTTCACTGGTGTTACTAATGGTCTTGAATCGCTAACAGTCAAACATCTAGCTTTCTGTCTTTCAGTATAACCACTAGTTAGAATACTTTGTAAAGGTATATCTTTCTTTTCAGGTTGCTCTACACCTTCTATGTTAGTCCAATAATATCTTTTTCTCATAGCAGGAGCAAGCAAAGCTGAATCAATCATAATAGGTTCTACACCCATCATCTAACTAATGAAATCCCTATCTTTGTCTTTCATACTTCTTACATTTTCCATCAGAAAGTACTTTGGCTTTACCTCCTATAAGATTCTATAGCACTCATAGAATAAACCGGATTTTTCTTTGTCTTCTAAGCCAACTCTATGCTCTGCAATCATAGCTAAAGAAAATGTCTAACATGGGCTACCAAACATTACCAAATCTATCTAACCAACCTAGAGATCTCCATTTTCTGTAGTTAACATTCCATCCTTATAAGATACCTTATTTACATCACCAATTTCAATAGTATTAGGGAAATTTTCCAATGTCACCTTAATAGCAACATCTTTAATTTCTGCTGCATAATAGGCTTCTACTGGGATGCCCAACTTTTTTAATGCCAACTAGCCACAGCTCATTCCATCACACAAACTTAATACTTTCATACCTTTCTATTTTATATCTTCCATTATCTAACCTCCTTACTGTTCTTAACAAACTACTCCAGGGGTGATAGCTCCTTATCTCCACTATTTAATTTGGCTATCTTAGTTCTATCTTTAGCTGTTAAACCAAACTTTTCCATCACCTTCATAGCCTAAATCTAAGCATCTTTAGCTATCTTAATAGCTGGGTGTGGTGCTATGTTTCCCCTATCAGAAACTACTGTTAAACCATCTTTTTCTAGTTGTTTGCTAGCTTTGATAAACATACTGTAATTTCTTGCCAACATAGTTAAAGCAGCATTATCTACATTCTTCATCAGTGAATTATCTTCAAGCATAAGAATCACATCTTTCATATAATCCTTAGCTTCTTTCTCAATGTCTGTAG
>ERZ869991.118-NODE-118-length-23055-cov-15.665811_pt1 | contig 23055 bp, 14 predicted proteins | sample MGYA00520862_ERZ869991 | MGnify/ENA primary metagenome ERZ869991 (study PRJEB32232, sample SAMN07284978) | human gut metagenome | biome: human-associated habitat; material: feces | host: Homo sapiens | place: Tanzania | collected 2014-08-11 ...
GACCTTCGGTCATTCCACCAGCGGTTATTGAAAGTTGGCCCCCTTCGGGGACCGGAGGTTACTTGCGAAACTTGAATCTATATATTGTTTATGTGGACGCAAACAGGGTTTAAACGGTTTGAAATCGGGTTTAGAAATACGAAAAAAGGGTATAAAAGAGCCTGAAAAGGGCCTAAAGTGCATACAAAAAGGGTAATTAAGGCTTTTTAACTACGATTTTTGAAAAATTTATGTTGTAAATGATACATTATTCAAAAAAAGTTTGTACCTTTGCATCAAGTTCTTAGAAAAGTTAAATGATAGATTAATCGTAACTTCCCCTTAACAGGTGTTTTTTTCGTGGGGGAAGGGAAGGGCTCCGGGGATTGTGAAATTACCGGAGCCTTTTTTGTTTCTCTTTTTTTAGAAATTTTATACCAATGTATGATGGTTTCTGAAAGAAAAGTATTACCTTTGCAGTTAGTTTTTAAAACTGCCCGGCAAATGGGCTTTAAGAAGTAACATAAAATTAGAATATATAAATAAGAAATGAGAACCGTTTACGAATTCTCCGTTAAGGACAGAAAGGGAAAGGATGTTTCCCTGAAAGAGTACGCCAACGAGGTGCTGCTCATCGTTAACACAGCTACCAAGTGTGGCTTCACCCCTCAGTATGAGGAGTTGGAAAAGCTCTATGAGACATACCATCAGCAGGGTTTCGAGATTCTCGACTTCCCTTGCAACCAGTTTGGACAGCAGGCGCCAGGTACTGACGAAAGCATTCATCAGTTCTGCAAGCTTACATACGGCACGGAGTTCCAGCGCTACAAGAAGATTAAGGTGAATGGCGACGACGCCGCTCCCCTCTTCAAGTTCCTCAAGGAATGCAAAGGCTTCGCTGGATGGGACGAGAGCCATCCGCTCTACCCTGTGCTCGACAAGATGCTCTCTGAAGAAGACCCTAACTATAAGGAGAGCGCTGACATTAAGTGGAACTTCACCAAGTTCCTGGTCAACAAGAAGGGTCAGGTTGTAGCCCGCTTCGAGCCAACAACCAGTTTCGAAGTGATTGCCAAGGCCATCGAAGAGTGGCTGAATGCATAAAAGAATTTTAGATTGTTAAGTCAACAAAATTGTTAGTTCAATTTTATTGCTTATAAAATTAGATTGTAAATAAAAAAGCCAGCCTGCGTGAGCAGCCTGGCTTTTGCTTTTTAATCCACCTGGATTTAATCCACCTGGATTTAATCTACCTGAGGAACATTCTTGAGATATTTCTCAATCTCCTCGTCACTTACCTTGTAATTCTGCAAATCTCCATTGAGATAGCTCTCGTAGGATGGCATATCAATCAAGCCATGACCTGAGAGACAGAACAGGATAACCGGAGCGGTTCCCTCCTCCTTCGCCTTCTTCGCCTCGCGGATGGTAGCTGCGATGGCATGGCAACTCTCTGGAGCCGGAATGATGCCCTCGGCACGGGAGAAAAGCATACCTGCCTCAAACGCCTCAATCTGAGGGATATCTACACCATGCATGTATCCATCCTTGATAAGCTGCGAAATGATCATGCCCGCACCATGATAGCGCAAACCGCCGGCATGGATGTTGGCTGGCTTGAAGTCATGACCCAGGGTAAACATAGGCAGCAATGGGGTATATCCCGCTTCATCTCCGAAATCATACTCAAACTTACCACGTGTCAGCTTAGGACAGCTCTCCGGTTCGGCTGCGATAAACTCGGTGTGCTTCTCGCCACTCAGGTTATGACGCATGAATGGGAAAGCCAATCCGCCAAAGTTACTACCTCCACCGAAGCAGGCAATCACCTTATCAGGATATTCGCCAGCCATCGCCATCTGCTTCTCTGCCTCCAGTCCGATGACGGTCTGGTGCAAAGCCACATGGTTCAGAACGGAACCCAGGGTGTACTTACAGCCCGGAGTGGTGGTAGCCAGCTCCACTGCCTCGGAAATGGCGGTGCCCAGTGAACCTGGATGGTGTGGGTCGCGGGTGATGATGTTCTTGCCCGCACGGGTACTCATGGATGGAGAACCCTCAACGGTGGCACCGAAGGTGCGCATGATGCTGGAGCGGTATGGCTTCTGCTGCATGGTAATCTTCACCTGGTAAACGGCTGCCTCCAAACCGTAGAGCTTGGCTGCATAAGAAAGGGCACAGCCCCACTGTCCGGCACCGGTCTCGGTGGTAACGTTGGTATCACCCTCCTGCTTGCAGTAGTAGCACTGAGGCAGTGCCGAGTTGATTTTATGTGAACCTAATGGGGTAGCACTCTCGTTCTTGAAGTAGATGTGTGCGCTGGTACCCAGTGCCGCTTCCAGTCCGTAGGCACGAACCAGCGGTGTGGAACGGTAGTAGGCATACTTCTCTCGCACATCCTCTGGAATGTCGATCCATGCATGCTCTGTATCGAGCTCCTGCTTGGAGCACTCTTTATTAAAGATGTGTGACAAGTCGTCGGCTGTGAGCGGCTTGTGGGTCTGTGGATTCAACGGTGGCAATGGCTTGTTAGGCATGTCAGCTTGAATGTTGTACCACTGAGTAGGAAGTTCCTGCTCCTGAAGGATAAACTTTTTCTGTCTCATGATTGTTATTATTTGATATATTTCTATAATTCTACCTACATTCGTTTACAGATTGCATGGATTTACAGAAGATTCCCTTTCAATCTGTCAGAACTTGGGCGCAAAGATACAAAGAATTTTCCACATAGGCAAATGAAATGCTGATTTTATTTATAAAATATTTTAGAAAGTACTCCTGAAGGGTGGACAATGGGTGAAAATTATCCTACTCGGTGTTATTTTAGTCCAAAAAGCATATATAAAACAGTTTTTACTCCTATAAACAACAAAATTTACCCCATCATTTACAGAAAACTTCGTATCTTTGCAACAGTTAAAACAAACGGCGTTGGGAAACGCTAAATCATCATCTTTTACTTATACAAATAAACAAGCAATGGTTTCGATAAGAGTATCGAAACCATTGCTATTTTTATATATATCCAACTAAAAGCTATCTTTAGTCCACCTGGTTTTCTGATGAGAAAACCTGATGGCACTTATTCATCCACCTGAATCCCGGATATCATATCCAGCAGACTCCTGGCCTGCTCCACGCTCTTTACATGACTGATGCGGAGAATACGCTTGTTGTTCTTCTCCTTCAGGGCACAATCCTGAATATGACTGGTGGCATAAGCTATCACTCGCGAGAACATTTTACTGCGATAGAACGGACTATCCACATTGCTCACAAACTGCAGCTGCATGGCTCCACCCTTGAGCAGAATCTTCTCGCAACCCAGCAGCTTGCCCACACGGCGAAGACCTACCACATGAATCAGCTCATCACCTTCCTGAGGTATCGGACCGAAGCGGTCGATCATGCGCTGGCGGAATGCCTCCACTTCCTCATCCCTATCCAGATGGTCGAGTTCACGATAGAGCAGCATTCGCTCGGCACTGCCGGGAACATAAGAATCAGGGAAATACATCTCCAGGTCGCTGTCTACGGCGCAATCGTCTACGAAGTCATCGCCCGTAAGCTGCTCGCCCTCTTTCATCTCCTCCTGATAGAGGTCGCTGAACTCCTCGTTCTTCAGTTCGGTTACTGCCTGCGAGAGAATCTTCTGGTAGGTTTCGTAACCCAGGTCTTCCATGAATCCGCTCTGTTCGGAACCCAGCAGGTTGCCGGCACCACGGATATCCAGGTCTTGCATGGCGAGGTTGAAACCGCTGCCCAGGTCGCTGAAGGTTTCCAGGGCTTCCAGTCGGCGGCGTGCATCGAAGGTGAGCGCAGCCTTAGGCGGAGCTATCAGATAGCAGAATGCCTTCTTGTTGCTACGCCCCACTCTGCCTCGCATCTGGTGCAGGTCGCTCAATCCGAAGTGGTGGGCATCCATCACGATGATGGTGTTGGCATTGGAGATGTCGATTCCGTTCTCCACGATGGTGGTGGAGAGCAGTACATCAAAGTCGTAGTTGATGAATCCCATGATGATCTTTTCCAGTTCCTCGGGCTTCATCTGTCCATGTCCGATGGCTACGCGGCAATCGGGCACCTTCTTCTCTATCAGCAGCTTCAGCTCGGGGAGCTTGGCTATCCTGTCGCACACGAAATACACCTGTCCGTTGCGGCTCATCTCGAAGTTGATGGCATCGGATATGGTTTCCGCATTGAAGGTAACCACCTCTGTATGAATAGGAAAGCGGTTGGGCGGCGGGGTGCGCATGATACTCATGTCGCGGGCTCCCATCAGCGAAAACTGCAGGGTGCGGGGGATAGGCGTGGCACTCATGGTGAGGGTATCCACGTTCACCTTCAGCTGGCGCAGCTTCTCCTTGGTGGAAACGCCGAACTTCTGCTCCTCGTCGATGATGAGCAGACCCAGGTCGTGCCAATGCACGGTTTTGGAAATGAGCTTGTGGGTTCCGATGAGGATATCTATCTTGCCAGCTTCCAGTTCTTCCAGAATCCGTCGGGTATCCTTGGCAGAACGGGCACGGCTCAGATAATCCACGGTGACGGGCAACTGCTCCAGGCGATGCATGAAGGTTTGGTAGTGCTGGTAGGCGAGCACCGTGGTAGGCACGAGCACTGCCACCTGCTTGCCGTCGCACGCTGCCTTGAAGGCTGCACGGATGGCCACCTCGGTCTTGCCGAAGCCCACGTCGCCACATACCAGTCGGTCCATCGGACGCTTGCTCTCCATATCCTTCTTCACATCGGCTGTGGCCTTGCTCTGGTCGGGGGTATCCTCGTAGAGGAACGACGCCTCCAGCTCGTGTTGCAGATAACTATCTGAACTATAAGCGAATCCCTTCTCCTTGCGACGCTTGGCATAGAGCTTGATAAGGTCGCGGGCTATATCCTTGATGCGCTTCTTTGCCTTGTTCTTCAGCTTATCCCAGGCGCCCGAACCCAGGATGGAGAGGCGCGGCGGTTCGCCGGTATCTCCACGGCGATACTTGCTGATTTTATACAGCGAGTGGATGGAGACGTCTACGATGTCGTGGTTGGCATAGAAGATGCGGATCATCTCCTGGTAACTGTCGCCCATAGGCACACGTACCAGTCCGCCAAATCTTCCGATACCGAAATCCACGTGTACGATGAAATCGCCCGGTGCCATCTCCTGCAACTCCTTCATGGTGAGTGCCATCTTGCCAGCACGGGCAGAGTCGGAACGCAGATTGTACTTGTGGTAACGGTCGAAAATCTGATGGTCGGTGAAGAAGCATGCCTTCTTCTCGTGGTCAACGAATCCCTCGTGGATGGTCTTGTCTACGGGCTTGAACTGTATCTGATATTTCTCCAGTTCCTCGCTGGCGAAGATGTCCTTGAGTCGCTGCTGCTGCTTCTGGCTGTCGGCTAATATATATAAGGTGTAGCCCTTGAGCTGGTAATCCTCCAGGGTCTGGGCAAGAAGCTGGAAGTTTTTGTGGAAGAGCGGCTGCGGCGCCATATCGAAACTGATCACGGCATTGGAATGGCCCTTGGCTTCTTCCTTCGGCTCCTGCTTGCGGGCGAGTGCGCCTTCTGCCATCTTGCCGAATTCCACGCGCACGTGTTCGCACAGGGCATGCTGGAAATCGCTGGCACTCACCAGGTTGAGTTCCTTCTTCATATCGTGGAGGATGCGTTCTGCCTCCATCTCGGTGGCTCCTTCCAACTGCTCGGCAAGGCTCTGGGTGGAGAATCCGTCGTTGTAGATTTTCTCGATGCAGTCGTGCAGATAGGTGTAATCCTTCATCACCACGAGCGCAGAAGGGTCGAGGAATTGGAGGAAGCACTGCTTCACGGTCTGTCCGGTGGCGAGTTCCGGCACCACCTCGATGCTCTCGCGCTTGTCCTTGGAGAGCTGGTCTTCGATGCTGAAGGTTCGGATGGTATCGATTTCATCACCGAAGAAATCGATGCGGAACGGAAATTCACAACTGTAGGAATAGACATCGATGATGCTTCCACGCACGGCAAACTGTCCAGGTTCGTAGACATAGTCCACCTCCTGGAGCTTGAAATCGCGCAACTGATGCACCACATCTACCTGTGGAATCTGCTGACCGACAGAAAGTTTCAGAATCTTCTCATCCAGATGCTGTTTAGACACCACGAGTTCGGCAAGGGCATCGGGATAGGAAACGATAAAAATGGGGTTGCCTGCCGACAATCGGGCAAGCACTTCGGTTCGGAGTATCTCGTTGGCGGCATCGCGCTGTCCATACTTCACGGCACGGCGATAGCTGGAGGGGAAGAAGAACACGCTCTCCTGCCCCAGCATCTGCGTGAGGTCGTGGTAAAAATATCCCGCCTCGTCGGCATCATCGAGCACGAAAAGCACCGACCGCTTCAACCTCGTCTTCATCGAACCGAAAAACATGGAGGCTGAAGAGCACACCAATCCCTGGAGAAAAAGTGAATGCACCGACTTCTTCTTCAGTAAATCAACGAGGGCATTCGCCTGGGGCGAACGCCCGTAAAGTTTTGCTATATCCTGTAATGTCACTTCTTATCCCTAACTTATTTTTGGGTATTTCCTGAACCAGCCATCGAGTCGCAATCTCATCACTCCGAAGAATGCTTCGCCAAAGATACCGCCACTCATCTTGCTGGTTCCCTCGCGGCGATTCACGAAGATAACCGGCACTTCCTTGATCTTGAAACCTATCTTATAAGAGGTGTACTTCATCTCTATCTGGAAACCGTAGCCCTTGAAGCGGATGGCATCCAAATCGATGGTTTCCAACACCTTGCGACGGTAGCACACGAATCCGGCTGTGGTATCGTGTACCTGGAAGCCCGTGACGATGCGCACGTACTTGGAAGCGAAATAGCTCATCAGCACACGACCGATAGGCCAGTTGACCACGTTGACTCCCGATACATAGCGGGAACCTACGGCTACATCGAAGCCCTCGTCGTGGGTGGCGGCGTAGAGGCGTGGCAGATCGTTAGGGTCATGACTGAAGTCGGCATCCATCTCGAAGATGAAGTCGTAGCCATGCTCCAAGGACCACTTGAAGCCCTTGATGTAGGCGGTGCCGAGGCCCAGCTTGCCCTTACGCTCCAGGATGTGGAGGCGATTGGCAAACTCGCCGGCAATGAGTTTTTTGACGATGGCAGCCGTGCCATCCGGACTTCCGTCGTCGATGACAAGGATGTCGAATTCCTTCTCCAGACCGAAGACGGCACGGATGATTTTCTCGATGTTTTCCTTCTCGTTGTATGTAGGAATGATTACAATGCTATCACTCATATTCTTTTGTTTTATAGTTACAAGTGCAAAAGTACAACTTTTATCTGAAATAAGCGAATTTATTGGTCGGGATTTTCAACAAAGCCCTGATATTCCTTGTCAAGTCCCTGCATGATGGCGTCGTAGCTCTTGGTCATCTGGTTCTTGATGTTCTCCGGTCCCTTGCCTATCGGCTGGATTGGCTCGTGGATGGTGAGCCTGATAGGATGCCAGAATACCCAGTAGATGTCCTTCATGCGTGGCTTGACATCGAAACTGCCGTTGATGGTGAGCGGACAAACCGGCAACTGCAACTCGTCGGCAAGCATGAAGGCTCCACGGCGGAACACGCCCATGTGGCCGGTGAAGGTGCGGGCACCCTCTGGGAACACCACGAGCGACATGCCTTCCTTCAACACCTCGCGCGCCTTGTCGTAAGAGGCACGGATCTTGGAAGGACCGCTCTTGTCCACGAAGATGTGGTGGGCATAGACGCAGGCGAGACCTACGAGCGGGATGTTGCGGATGCCTTTCTTCATCATCCACTTGAAGTTACGGCCCAGGAAGCCATAGATGAGGAAGATGTCGAAGGCGCCCTGATGATTCGCCACGAACACGTAGCTCTGGCCTTTCTTCAGGTGCTCCCTACCCTCTACCTTGACGGGCAGGAAGAGGATTCTGATCCACAACTGTGACCACAACTTGCCTGGATAATATCCCCAGAAGTGGCCATTGCCCAGCATACAGCCTACTACCGTTACCAGGCTGGTAAGGATGCTTGCCACAATGAGGATGGGCAAGCAAATGACTAATTGGTATAATCTATATATGTACTTCATCTTGTTTTATTTTCTCTTTAAGAATCATGCATGCAGATGCACTTGTTTATTTTCTCTTTAATGTGATGACTGCGATTTCCGGGGTGGCTCCGATGCGGATAGGCACGGTGCCGCCAAGTCCGGCTGTGGTATAGAGCTGGCAGCCCTCACGCTCGTAGAGTCCGTAATCGAACGGGGCGAACATGGACGGACGGAGACCGAGCACGGAAACCTGTCCGGCATGGGTGTGACCGCTAAGGGTGAACTGCGGAGCCACGAGCACTGAGTCTCGGGAGCCGTGCTTCTCGTTGATGGTAGACGGCAGCATCTCCTCCCACTGCGTTGGGATGTGCTGGAGCATCAGCACAAACTGTCCCGGCTTGATGCCATAGAGTGCCTGCGCCACCTGCGTGCGCTTAGGCTTGTCATAGTTTTCCGTGCCTGCCACATAGATGGAATCCTTGCCCCGATGCAGAACGATGTGCTCATTCATCAGCAGTCGCCATCCGCAGGATCGCTCGAAATTCTGCACCCTGTGCTCCATCTCCTTTTTGGCGAGCAGGTCGTTGTCATCGATGTGCATATAATAGGTGTAATCGTGATTTCCCAACACGCTCACCACGCCATCCTTGGCATTCAGCGAACTGAGGAGTTCGTGATAAGGCGTTAATTCTGAAGGCTTAACATTCTGAATATCGCCCGTGAAGCAGATGAGATCGGCACGCTGGGCGTTGATGCTGTCGATGTCGCGCTGCGGCAAATCGCGTCGCCATCCGTAGAAGGAACCCAGGTGGATATCGCTGAAATGTACGATGCGGTAGCCATCAAACTCCTTCGGCAGATCTGGGACATAGACGGTGATATGCTTGACCTCAAACTGCCTGATGCCCTTGGTGAAGCCATAGATGAAGCTGAAGAATGCCACAACGGCAAGCACGCCACCCACCAGTTTGCCCCAGTTGCGTGAAGCATGACGGCTTGGCGTATTGCGATGGTGCTTGAATCGGCGTGAAAGGCGCATGCACTCCCAGCCCACGAAGCTGCAGAGGGCGAAGACAAACTGCGGCACGGCAAGCACCGCCATCATTCCGAACCAGATGTCGATGAGCATCGGGTCGTCGGGCATGAAGTCGGCACCCAGTGCCAGATAGGAACTGTATCCTATCACGATGGCCACAGGCAGCCAATATAAAATCTTTCTCCATCCCTTGCGCACGTGCAGATACTGCCTGTCTATCCAGAGATAAGGCAATATAGAGAACAGCACGATGGGAATTAGAATTCTTGCTATCATATTATTATGATTATATTATATATATCTTATCGTATTATCGTTTAATATGCCCTGCTATAAACTATAAATTATAAACTATAAACTGCCAAAAACCTTCTCATCAGTTCTACGGGCACGCCACGGCGGCGGGCGTAATCGCGAAGCTGGTCATCGCCTATCTTTCCCAATTCGAAGTAGTGCGACTTGGGATGTGCGAACATGAATCCCGAGACGCTGGCATGAGGCGTCATCATTCCCGTTTCGGTGAGTCGGATGCCTGCCTGCTTCATGTCGATGAGCTGGTCGATGAGGAAGTTGGCACTGGTATCGGGCAGCGACGGATAGCCGATGGCTGGCCGGATGCCCTGGTATTCCTCGCGATGCTGCTGCTCGACGGTGAGGTTTTCATCGGGTGCATAGCCCCAACACGCTCTATCTCTTCTCACCTCTTCGTGGAGTTTCTCTGCCGTAGCCTCCGCGAGTCGGTCGCACAGGGTTTGTGCCATCATGTTGAGATAGTCGTCATGGCGATATTCATCGATGATGGTTCCATCCACCGAAGTGCAGAACACTCCTACCTGGTCTCTAATGCCCTGGGAAAGAGGACGGATGAAGTCGGCAAGGCAGAGATTGGGTTCGCCTGGTGCCGAAGGATGCTGCTGGCGAAGCATCGGGAATCGGAGATTCTTTTCAGGAAGAAAGAAAATCAAGTCATCCCCTTCGCTGCAGACTTCAAAGAGCCGGAAGATGGCATGGGTATGGTATTTCTCCTCCCAGGAGGCAAGCATCTGCAATGCCTCCAGCTTCATCTTCTCCTTGTCTTCCCTTGGCTTTCCGCTCAATCCCCAGGCATGATAGAAATAGAGCCAGTTGATGAACGGGGTCAATTCTGATATCCTATAAGTCTTATTCATTAACTTCTGAAATTCAATTCCTCTCCACGATAGTCGGCATCGAAGGCTCCCTTATTATATATAAGGTGGCCGTTGCAGAAGGTCTGCTCCACCTGCCACTGGTATTCGTGTCCCTCCATCGGGCTCCACTGGCACTTGCTCTGAATCACCTCCTTGGTCACCTTCCATGGCGACTGCGGTCTGACGATGACGATATCTGCCTGATATCCCTTGCGAAGGAATCCTCGCTGACTCACCTGGAAGAGCTGGGCTGGCTGATGAGCCATCAGCTCTACCATTCTTTCGATGGTGAGCACGCCTTCATCCACCAGTTGGAGCATGGAAACGAGGGAGAACTGAACCATCGGCATGCCTGATGCTGCCTTGGCACACCCACCCTGCTTATCCTTCAACTCATGTGGGGCATGGTCGGTGCCGATGGTGGCTATGCGCCCGTCGTTCAGGGCACGGCGAAGGGCATCACGGTCGGCAAGCGTCTTGATGGCAGGATTGCACTTGATGAGTGCCTTCTTCGTAGCGTAATCGGCATCGGAGAAGACGAGATGGGCTATCACGGCTTCGCCGGTTATCTGAGGAAGATTCACAGAATCTGTGTTCTGAAGATTCTCTTTCGGAAGATTCTCTTCCTGATTATCAAAGAGTTCCAGTTCCTTGGCGGTGGTAACGTGGGCGATGTGAAGGCGGGTACCAAACTGCTTGGCGAGTTCCACTGCCAGTTTGCTACTCTCGTAGCATGCCTCCACGCTGCGAATCTCAGGATGGTGCTCCACGGCTGGGTCTTCGCCATACTTCGCCTTTGCCTCCGCCATATTGCGGTTGATAATCTCGGTATCCTCGCAATGGGTCATTACGGGCAGATTGAGCTGCTGGGCTGTGCTGAACACACGCTGCAACGACTCCATCTTATCAACCAGCATATTGCCGGTGCTGGAGCCCATGAAGAGCTTGATGCCCGGAACGTGATGCACATCGAGCTGGGCAAAGGAATCCACATTGTCGTTGGTGGCTCCATAGAAGAAACTGTAGTTTACATGACTCTTCTGTGCACCCAGCTTTCGCTTCTCCTGCCACGCCTCGAGGGTAGTAGTCTGCGGCACCGTGTTCGGCATCTCGAAATAAGAGGTGACGCCACCATAGGCAGCCGCACGGCTCTCGCTCTCGATGTCCGCCTTGCGGGTTAATCCCGGCTCACGGAAGTGGACATGGTCATCTATCACTCCAGGCAAAACAAAACACCCCGAAGCATCCACTACTTCGTCGTAGATGCCACGGGGTGCCATGCCTTCATATATCTCTGAAATAACTTCACCATCAACAAGAAGATCGCCCTTGAAGGAGCGACCCTCGTTGACAATAGTTCCGTTTTGAATTAATACTTTAGACATAATATAATGTTATCTTTTATTTTGCAGCCGGAATAGTTGGCTTTGCTAAATCATTAGGGGTTGGAGTCGCTGCTGGGGCTGTCGCCGCACTAGGGTCGCCCTGAGGTGCTGCCATCTGCTCCATTTCCGGAGTCACGCCGCCTGTAGATTCATGCGTACCATTCATGATGGCCTGGTTTTCCTGCGCCTTCTGATAGTAATCCTTCACGTAGGCATCGTTCTTGAAATGGTCGGTGGCCTTGCTCATGATGTCCTCAATCCATGGTGAAAGCATCGGATACTGATTGCCCATGGTGACGAGGAAGAAGACGCCCGGACCCAGCACGTTATCGAAATTATCGGTGACGAAGGATGTGATCAACTTATCCTCCTGGTCTGAGAGTCGCATCGCCTCCTCGTTGAGCTTCGCCGTAACCACCTGCATATCGCTACCGTTCATGATAGCCTGGTCGTGCTTATGAACCAACTCACGCTGCTGATTCTGCAACTGCTGATATTTCTTGAAGAAGCCGAAGAGCTTGTCGTTGAGCGGGGTGCCACTCACCACCTGCTGGGCATCATCAAGCTTCACCGTGATGCATCCGCTCTCCAGAACGAGTGGCAGCACGGGTTCATCATCCATGAAGATGTTGGCCATCTTGGCAGAATCCACACTTCCCTGGAAGTGGAACTGCCCATGGACTACATCACATGAATCAATTTTCTTAAATTCATTGTCTTTCAAGATCTGAAGATACAGCATACGACCATCTAAGGTGCTTACGTTAGAAGTACCTGAGATATCGTAACTGGCGGCGCATGATGTAAGCGCCATTAAGGTGATCAGTGCGTAAAATATCTTATTCATAAGCTTTATAATTCACAATTCAGTGAACAAAAGTACAATCAATTATTGAAGTAGCGAAATAAATTCAAGCAATTTAATTGAATATTACATGTATTTATGTTTTATTTGCATTTTAGCTCGTGCGAAATGCGATGCGTGGTGTAGAGTTCGAGCAACGCTGCGATGAGCAGGAACACCACCCACTTGTTGTAGAAATACGTGATGTAGGTCTCCTGGTTGGCGAACCAATGGCGGAAGAAGGCGTACACCGTATCTACCATCGAGATGCCCGACAGGATGAAGAATATATCGGCGATATACTGCATGCGCTTCAGTCGGTGGATAACCTGCGAATCGCCCTCGTAGAACTGCATCGCCTGCACCAGGGAGAAAAGCACGGTGCCCAACAGGAACACCCAGCAGGTGTAAAGCAACATGTTAGGATAAATAAAACCAAATGCAAAGCAGCCCGCACCGACAACCATCAGTACGCCGCCAAGCAGAAAAATAGCACTCTGTATCTTACTTAACTGTTTCATCGTTATGATATAAATAGGGTTTAACAATATTACTCAACACTCTCAGTCTGCGGTTCGTCAGCATCATCCGGCGGCACCACCTCATCCGGCAGATCGGTGCTCAGCACGAAGATGTCTTCATCGTCCGACTTCATGAAGTAACGCTCACGGGCAATCTTGCCAAAGACATCGGGTCCCTGGCGCATCTCCTTGAGCTGACGGGAGTCTTTTTCATACTGATCGCGGTATTTTCCGATCTCTTCACGCAAAGTTGCTATCTGCAACTGATACTTGATGTGCTGGCGGATGCTGTTATCATCAACAACGCCCACAATCAAAACACCCGCTATAATGACTATAAGATACTTATAGTGAGCGAGATAATTCCATATAATACTTAGTTTCTGACTCATTAATTTCTATAATTTGACTTTATTTGTCTGAATTTGTTTGCAAAGATAATATTTTTTTGTTATCTTTGCATCACAATTAAGAAAAAATAATGCAAGACAACAAAGTTTCAAGCAAAAAGTAATGGAAGAATACATCGTTTCTGCAAGAAAATACCGTCCGATGACCTTCGATTCGGTTGTTGGACAGAGTGCGTTGACCACCACTCTGAAGAACGCGGTGAAGAGCGGCAAGCTGGCGCACGCCTACCTCTTCTGCGGTCCTCGAGGCGTGGGCAAGACCACTTGTGCCCGCATCTTTGCCAAGGCAATCAACTGCGAGCATCCCCGCGAAGACGGCGAGGCATGCAACGAGTGCGAGAGCTGTAAGGCTTTCAACGAACAGCGTTCATACAACATCTTTGAGCTGGACGCCGCCAGCAACAATGGCGTTGACCAGATCAAGACCCTGATGGAGCAGACCCGCATCCCGCCTCAGGTGGGTAAATACAAGGTGTTCATCATCGACGAGGTGCACATGCTGAGTGCCGCTGCCTTCAACGCCTTTCTCAAGACGCTGGAGGAGCCGCCATCGCACGTAATCTTCATCCTCGCCACCACCGAGAAGCACAAGATTCTGCCTACCATCCTGAGCCGATGCCAGATTTACGACTTCGAGCGCATGACCGTGGCTAACACCATCGCCCACCTGAAGATGGTAGCTGAGAAGGAAGGCGTGAAATACGAGGATCAGGCACTCGCTGTCATCGCCGAGAAAGCAGACGGCGGTATGCGCGATGCCCTCTCCATCTTCGACCAGGCGGCAAGCTTCTGCCAGGGCGACATCACCTACCAGAAGGTAATAGAAGACCTGAACGTGCTCGACAGCGACAACTACTTCAAGCTGGTAGACCTCGCCATAGAGAACAAGATAAGCCAGATGATGGTGGTGCTCGACGGCATCCTGAACAAGGGATTCGACGGCGGCAACATGATTCAGGGACTCGCCAAGCACGTGAGAAACGTGATGATGGCAAAAGACCCTCAGACCCTGCCCCTTCTGGAAGTAAGCGACGAGCAGAAGGCGAAGTATGCTGAACAGGCCAAGAAGGCACCTACACCTTTCTTATATAAGGCACTGAAACTGATGAACGAGTGCGATGTGCACTATCGCCAGAGTTCGAACAAGCGCCTGCTGGTGGAGCTTACCCTGATACAGATAGGCCAGATTACACAACCGGAAGACCAGGACGTGCCTAGTGCGGGGCGTACGCCCCATAGACTAAAATCCCTGTTTCAGAAAATCATTGCCCAGCTTAAGCCTGCTGCTCAGGGTGCAGGTGCCGGGCAAGAGAGCGGAAGCACAGCCTCATCCCCAGAGGGAGAAGCTGCGACTGTCGCTGCGGCTACTGCTGCGCCAAAAGCAGCTACAAAAGCAGCTCCTGCGAAGAAGAAGATAAGCCAGGTGAAACTGAGCGGCATAGGCATGAGTTTTGCCAACCTGAAGAAAACGGAAGAGGCTAGCCGACGCACGTATAATCCTATCGACCAGTTGAAGGACGACCCGAACGCGCAGGCTGCCCATACAGATACGGCTACGGATATCGAGTTTACCCAGGAACAGGTGGAAGGACAATGGATCGGCATGTGTCTGAGAATGCAGAACGTGAAGGATTTCATTGGTCTTGCCAACCGCATGAAAGCGGTGGTTCCGAAGATTACTCAATACCCGAATATCGAAGTGGTGGTAGACAACCAACTGCTACTCAACGACATTCAGAGCATCAAGGGCAGAATACTCCAAACCTTCAAGATAGGACTGGGCAACCAATCTGTAACCATCGACTACCGCCTGGCAGAGGCAAACGAGGTGACCAAGATTCTCTCGAAACGGGAATTGCTGGAAAACCTGATGAAGGAGAACCCAGCCATCGCCAAACTCACCCAGGATCTGAAGCTCGTCATGGCATAAACATCATCTGAAAGGCCCGTCATGGCATAAACCTATATTTTAAAGAAAACAATGGCAAGAAGATTAAGAAAGAAACGCATCGCTATCATACTGATTACGTTCACCGCCCTTATCGGATGGACTACGCACAGCTGCGTATCCCGCTGCTCATCAGCAGACGAGAAGGCTAAAGCGGATACCCTGCCCAAGGCGCACATCAACGACTCCATCTCGAACGCCCTGACCGAAGGTAAGGAATATCATGAGATGGACTCCGTGATAGAGAGATACCTGAAACGATGGGAAATCAACGGTGCCCAGCTCGTCATCACCCGCAACGACTCCCTGCTCTACGCCCGCGGATTCGGCTGGGCTGACAAGGAAAAGGGCATCAAAATGGAGCCTAACATGCTGATGCGATTTGCTTCGGTATCGAAGCTCATCACGGCTGTGGGCATCATGAAACTGCAGGAGATGAAGAAACTGAAGCTGAACGAGAAGGTGTTCGGACCGAAGGGAATCCTCAACGATACCACCTATAACAATGGCATCAAGGACCAGCGATATTACGACATCACCGTAGAGCAGCTGCTTCGCCATCAGGCGGGTTTCAACAACTACGCCGGCGACCCGGTATCTTCCACCCGATACATCATGATGCAAAACCGCCTCACTTCGCCTCCCGACCACAAGACGCTGCTCAAGATTCTGCTGAAGCGCCATCTGGGTTATACGCCGGGTCAGGGCAAATGCTACAGCAATCTGGGCTACATGATTCTTTCGATGGTGATTGAGAAGAAGAGTGGCATGAAATATGAGAACTTCATGCAGAAGTACGTGCTCCAGCCTGCCGGATGCTACGACATGCACATTGCCGGCACTTACTTAAAGGACCGTCGCCCCAACGAGACGAAGTACTACATGCACCAGGGCAGCATCCCTGTGTATGAATATAACAACAGTGGACGACTGGTGGAGAAATGCTATGGTGACACCGACCTTCCCCGTCTGTCGGGTGCAGGAGCCTGGTGTGGTTCGGCTGCCGAGCTGAGCCGTTTCATAGCCAGCATCGACGGAATGCCTCATGTGAAGGATATCCTGAGCAAGAAGAGCATCCAGTTTATGACCACCGAGCAGCCCGACCATCAGTATTCCATCGGCTGGAACTACACGCCGAAGAGCAATCGTCCATGGATCCGTACGGGTTCACTGGCTGGTACATCGGCACTGGTTCTAAAGTATCCCGACGGTCAGTGCTGGATTCTCATCACGAACACATCCACCTGGAAGGGTCACGGCTTCTCAAACGACAGCATGGCTTTCTTCGAAAAACTGAGACAAAAATACATGCCGAGCATGCCAAAGAAGGATTTGTTTATCTAAAGGAAAGCTGATTCATCCAAAAGGATAGATTTATTTAGCCTGAAAGGGAAATATATTTAGCCTTAAGGATAAATATTATTAGCCTTAAGGGAAAATATATTTTGCCTTAAGGATAGATATATTTTGCGTTGAGATAGCGTTGAGAAAGCTTTGATTAAAACTCCGAGAAAACCTCAGAGAATGCGTAATAGGAACGAAAAAGTCCCTGGAGATGTTTCCAATCTCCAGGGACTTTTATTTTACTTTATTGTTTTATCTGTTTATATCTAAATGAAATATGCCTTTTTAGAAAGTATATTTCAAACCAATCTGACCACGCCAGCGGCTGTAGTAATCGCTATAGCTCTTGTAAGCATAAGCACCGGTAAACTGGTAAACACCACCACCCTGATAGTTAACAGGAGAATAGTAGGTGCCGAAGCCATCACCATAGGTATGACCCCAATCCTTGTTCAAGAGGTTGCCCACGTTGAGGATATCGAAGGTCAACTCGATGGAGTTAATCTGACCAGCTACCTTGAAGCTGTACTTCTGACCGAAGTGAACATCGAAATGATGCTCGAATGGCAGGTTATCTGCATAACGCTCGTAGTACTCGCCACGGTGCTTGCTGAGGTAAGAATCCTCTGCAATCCACTTCTTCAACATCTCACGCTGCATCTCCTCGGTGAGCTTATCGCCATGGTTATCGCCAAACATGCGCTTGGTGAAGGTATTGTTGTTATACTTGGTCTCCTCGAAACGCATCTTGTCAATCTGTGCATCTGTTGGGATGAAGAACAGGTCATTACCCTTGGAACCATCCTCGTTCACGTCGCCATAATAATAATAGGTGTAAGGTGAACCGCTCTTAGCCTGGTAGATGACACCCAGGGTTGTCTTCCACTGCTTCTGATGACCATAGTCGATGTGGTAGTAAGCAGATGCCTGGATGCGGTGAGGCACGTTGTAGGCAGAGTTACCCACCTCCAAGTCGTTGCAGTCGCGATGAGTATACTGGTAAGTCCATGAACTCTTAGCCACAGAAGAACCGCCATTGGCAGCACTGCGAGAGCGGGTCCAGGTGTAACTTGCCATCAGGTCGAGACCGAAGTCGAAATGCTTCTCTGCCTTCAGAGAGAGGTTGATGGTATGACCCTTCGATGTATTGCCCAGGGCATAGACACCTGCGATAGGAGTACCCTTCACTACGCTCTGATAGAGCGGACGGTTGTCCCACTCGTAACCATACTTCTGAGAGAAGGTTTCACCACTCTGCTCCTGAGCCAGGTTCTTATAGAGAATATCATTCAATGTCTTTGAGTAGATGGCCTCAGCGGTCCAGTCGATGCCCAACAGTTCAAAGTCGAAACCGAGGTTAAGACGGAGGTTCTGAGCAAACTTAAAGTTCTTGCTGCAAACGGCAACATCCTGGTTACCGGCGCTCACCTTCATCTTATCGGCATTGACATTCTGCTTGTTTGGGTCGAGGATGAGCTCCAAGCCCTTGGTAGAAGAGTTGTTGCTATCGTATGAAGAAAGCTGCAGACCTGTGCCCGAGAAGTTGTTGCTTACCCAAACGAATGGGATGCGACCAGTGAAGACACCTGCACCACCACGGAGGATGAACTTACGATCGCCGTTGATATCCCAACGGAATCCGACACGTGGAGAGACCATTGGAGAGAACTTGAGCTTATCGTTGGTTTTCATGCCCCAGCCCATCTTCTCTGACAAGGCGTTGAACTCGGCATTCTCCATCGGAGTATCGAAGAACACAGGAATATCCAGGCGGAGACCATAGGTAAGGGTGAAATTGTTGCTGGCATTCCACTTATCCTGCGCATAGAAACCGAACTGGCCAGAAGAGAACTCAGAAGCCCAGTTAGGGTCGCCGGTTACATCGGTATTAGCCTGTCCGTATCGATACTGGTTCATGTAAGCCTTGTTAGGATCCAATGTTCCAGCCATGTAATCATCATAATAAGCCTTGAAGTTGTCGTATCCCTTGAAGGTATAAGAACCGAACTTATCAGAGATGAACATGTTCTTGAAATGGTAGAACTCGTTGTGGGTACCGAAGATGAAGGTATGGTTGCCACGGAGCCATGTCAGGTTGTCCTCAATGGTCCAGATATCCTGATTCAGGTAGTTAGCCTGAGAGTTACGCTCTGTACCGATGTTCACCGTACCGCTGCCCACACCTGTGATGGAAATCATAGGGAGGTTGGCCTTGATATCACGGCTATCGCGTACTCTTACGAAGCTGACACGAGCCTCATTGCTCACGTTTGGAGAGATACGGCTCTGAAGCTCAGCGATGAAAGAGTTGGTATTGCTCTTGAAAGGATAGCTGTAGGCATAGGTATTCAGGCTGGAAGCACTGCCGCCGCCACTCAACTGCTCTGCCTTGACCAGACTCCAGCGGATGGCAAATTTGTTGAACTCGTTGATGTTCCAGTCGAGCTTCAAGCCCGCCTTATCGCTCTTGGTGTAGATATCCTGGTTGCTGAAGTAGTCATTGAATGCTACGCCCTGCTTCTCAGCCATCTTCTGCAACATATTCATGATGTCCTTCGCCTGCTCGGTATTCACCTTCGAGTTACCGGAATCCACACCATAGAGGTTAGGATATTCCTTGTTGGTACGCTCGTAGTTGGCGAAGAAGAAGAGTTTGTTCTTGATGATAGGTCCACCCAGGGTGACACCCATGTTGTACTGAGTCTGCTTCTGATACTTAGGCGCATAACCCGTGCCATCCAGATAAGGATACTTGGTACCGATGAGGTCCTGGTTGTAGCCATAGTAATAGGCAGAACCGTGGAACTTGTTAGTACCGCTCTTGGTAATGGCGTTGATGGCACCACCGGTGAAACCGCTCTGTCGCACATCGAAAGGAGCCACAGAAACCTGAATCTGCTCAATGGTCTCCATAGATACAGGCTGAGCACCCGCCTGACCACCATTGTTACCGCTAGAAGCCAGACCGAACACATCGTTGTTAGCCGCACCATCAATCATGAAGTTGTTGTATCGGTTGTTGGTACCTGCAAACGACATGTTACCCGAATTGGTAACCGTGAGCTGAGGGTTCAAGCGAGCCACATCGGCGATACCGTGGGTGATACTAGGCATATTGTTGATCTGCTCGGCATTCATACTGGTGGCAGCACCCGTACGAGAAGCAGCGAGACCCGCCTTGCCAGCTACCACCACTTCCTGGAGCTGATGCGCATCCTCCTTCAGGGAGAAAGCGAGGTTGGTAGTTTCACCCAAGCTCAGGTTTACATTGTTGACACTCTTGTCCTTGTATCCGATGTAAGATACTTCAACCTTGTAAGGTCCACCCGGACGCATACCCTGGATGGTGTAACGGCCATCGATATTCGTCACGGCACGATACACCGTACCCGAAGGCTGGTGAATGGCAGTAACGGTAGCACCGATGACATTCTCATTGTCGGATGTTACCTTACCGCTGATGCCTGATGTGGTAATCTGCGCCATTGCCGTAGAGACAACAAAGGCTAGCAAAACCACTAGTAAATGCAATCTTTTGTGCATAGAATTTCAGATAAATTGGTTAATAATAACAGGATCTTATCTTCCTAGAAGACTCACTTAATCCTTTTTATACTTCTTAGCTGCAAATTTAAACAAAATTTTTGAAATAACAAGTTTTTAGAGGAAGAAAATTCGATTAAAATTGGAAAAAGACCCCGAAATGGGTGTTTTGGGATATAAACAGCTGACTATAACTGCCAAACACGCAGACAAAAAAAGATGCACTCCCCTATTACTAGAGAAGTGCATCCGATATTTTATGGCTTATCTATTCTGACTCAAATCTATCTATTCAGACTTGAATCTTATCTATTCTTCCTTAAGAACCTTATCCATTAGTTGAAAATGTAACGGATAGAGAACTGGATAGAATAGGTTGAGTTGAAGCTTGTCAAGTTAGTGTATGTCTTAGACAATACTTCCTTACCATTCTTCTGGAACTGGTAAGCATTCTTCTTAGCGTCATACTTCAAGAGAGACATGTTGTTGACAGTCTTGTAAAGACCCCAGCTGCTGTTGAGCAAGTTGGCAAGGTTCTTGATATCTACACCAAACTGAAGAGTATTCTTCTGACCTGCTACGTTGAGATAGAAGTTCTGGTTGAACTTGAAGTCCAACTGATGATGCCAAGGCATTACAGCACCACCACGCTCAGCATACTCACCCTTGTGATTCTTCAAGTAATCATCCTGGTTGATGTAGTTCCAGAAGTCATTCTTCTGTGCTTCAGCAGTATAGCCACCATAGTCAGCGAATGTCCACTTGTCGAGAGCCTCTCTAGACTCTGGGATGAAGATGAGGTTGTTAGAACCATAGTCACCAACAACGTTGCCAGTCATTATGTATGAGTAGCGTGTGCAGCTATAGCCACCTGCATAACCTATGTTCATGCCCTCGTAGATAAGACCTACCTCAGAACCGAAGTGCTTAGCATAGTCCTTCTTGTAAGAAGCAGAGATGAGCAAACGGTTAGGAGCTACGTATGTACCATAACCCAACTCCTTATCATTGTTACCGTTGATAGAGTAACGGTTGTTATAGTATGCAGAAGAAACCTGGTCGCCTATACCATCACCGTAAGACTTAGCCTTAGAATAGGTGTAAGAAGCAGAGAGGTTCAAACCAAACGCAAACTTCTTAGCCAAAGATGCGGTGATAGAATAGTAGTAAGCCTTGTTACCTGCATTGGTAATTAAGTAAGGATTAATCTTTGACTTTGTATTGCTAGAGAAAGACTTACGAATATCACCAGAGTTAGCTAATTCTATCTTCTTTTCACCATCCCAATAACGGTCCACATTGACAACTGTAGCAGGGTTGAAGTCGCGGCTATAGATACCCTCCAAAGAGAAGTCGATATCATAAGGCAACTTAGCATCCAATGCCAAAGAAGTCTTCCATGTAGCATTCATCTTCAACTTCTTGTCGATGATGGTAGGAGTTTCAGGAGCAGCAGCTTCATCACGATTGACAGCCAAGCCCAACTCCTGGAGTCTCTTAACCTGATCATCACGGTTTACATAGAACTTATCCATCACGTAATCTGCGACAGAATTTGCTGTTTTAGGATAGAAATATGTATACTGACCGCAACCAGAGTTACCTACAGCAGATACGAGCCATACGAATGGCAAACGACCGACGAAATAACCTGTACCACCACGGAGTACAAGCTTGTGATTGCCAAGGATATCCCAGTTGAAACCTACACGAGGAGAAACAGTTAATGGAGCATCTGGCAACTGGTCTGTGGCATACTTGTTCATATTGCCATTATTGTCTTTCCACTCCAATGCAGCAAAATTCTTATTGTAGTTGTTCTTCAACTCTGGGTAGATAGGCAACTCGAAACGCAAACCTGCTGTCAAGCGGAAACGCTCAGAGAAGTTTACCTGATCCTGAATATAAGCAGAGAACTGCTGATACTTCATAGTAGCATTAAACTGACCGCTGCCATCCATAGGGAATGTTACACCATAAGCAGATGGAGCACCGCCAGCCATAAATGCCTCTGGAGAATCGTATACATAGTAACCAGCAGAAGCGGCACCGAAACCGTTCACTGCCTTATTGGTCTCAAACTGAACACCAGCAGTGAAATTCTGGATGCCCATAGTCCAAGAAGCCTCATCAGTAGCTACGAATGTCTTTACCTGACGGAGGTTGCCCTCTGTAAATGGATCAGGACCAAAGCCCATATAGTAAGCACCATCCTTCAAGATATCCACAGTAGGGAATATACCACCTACGTAAGAACGAGGCTCATCCTGATAAGAGTATGTCAAACGGAGCACGTTCTGAACGCCACCCCACTTAGAATTCCACTCACCAGCTAAAGAGGTAAAGTTCTTCACTTCATCATAACGAGAACTCTCGAAATAGAGACCAGCATTGGCTGTACGACCAGACTGGTTCTTGCCACCTGTGATAGAAACGCCATCAGATGTGCCACCAGGATAAATCACATAATCCTTGAATGGAGAGGTTGAGTTAGATGGAGCTTTAGAATTCTTGTCGTGGCTCTTAGAGAAACGCAAGTTGATCTTGTTGTTCTCATTGATGTTCCAGTCGATACGAGCCAGGAACTTATAAGAAGGAGTATCGAGAGAATATCCCTGATAACGACCTGGGTTGTAACCATAGGTATTATTCAGGAAGCTGAGCATATTGTCCATATCGCTCTGCAATGGGCGATGAACAGTACCTGATGATGGAGACCACTCATCAGAAGCATTTACACGAGCTGTACCAGAAGGACCAGCAGAGATGTTGCTCTGATATTCACCATTGGCGAAGAAGAACAACTTATCCTTGA
>ERZ869991.119-NODE-119-length-22985-cov-5.043216_pt1 | contig 22985 bp, 16 predicted proteins | sample MGYA00520862_ERZ869991 | MGnify/ENA primary metagenome ERZ869991 (study PRJEB32232, sample SAMN07284978) | human gut metagenome | biome: human-associated habitat; material: feces | host: Homo sapiens | place: Tanzania | collected 2014-08-11 ...
TTTAAGAACGGTTTGAACTGAGGGTTTTTCTCAAATCTGAAAAGATATCCAGACATGAAGAAGAAGAGTGGTATTTCTACCATAAAGGCATAGTTGGCAATGGGTCTTGCCACTGCGGTATGGCTCAGTATAACAAGGTATATGGCAACAGCCTTTGTCCAGTCTGCCATATTAATCCTTATATCTTTAGTAGAATTTTCCATCTTCGGTTTTTTGCTTGTCTTTTTTTATTTTCTTTTAGTACCCAATCTATCCGTCTTTAAGTTTTTCCATTTTTCAATCTTTAAATTTTTCCATCTTTCAATTTTTCAATCTTATAAGCTCATACAGTTGTCTGTGTTTTTTGGCAATAACCTCGAGCACCACGCCACAGAAGAACGTCAGCAGGGCGGCTATACCGATAAAGCCGCTCACGATGAGCGTAGGAAAGCGCGGCACGAGTCCCGTCTGCATATATTCCATGAAGACTGGAACAAAGAGCAGCAGCGACAGCAGGAGCAGCAGCAAACTTATGATGCTGAAGAACTTAAGCGGCTGATAGTCGCGAAACATTCTGAATACTGTTCCTACCACCTTTATGCCGTCGACGTAAGTGTTGAGCTTCGACTCACTGCCTTCCTTGCGGTCGCGATAGTCAATCTTCACCTCACGTATCAGGAAATTCTTGTCGAGCGCATGGATAGTCATCTCCGTTTCAATCTCGAAGTTGCGCGAGAGGATAGGGAAATTCTTTGCAAAACTGCGGCTCAAGGCGCGGTAGCCCGTCATGATGTCGTGGATGTTGCTCTTGAAAATCTTGTTTATAAGAAAGCGCACGAGACGGTTTCCTTCGTTATGGAACGGACGTTTGTTTTCCGTGAAATACGTAGCCGACAGTCGGTCGCCAATCACCATATCCACTCCCTGTTCCACAAGGCGGCACATTTCACGGGCACTGTCTGCCGGATAAGTATCGTCGCCGTCCACCAGCAGATAGCAGTCGGCATCGATATCCCGCAACATGCTCCTCACCACGTTGCCCTTGCCTTGGCGCAGCTCCCTCCTCACCACGGCACCGGCATTCTCGGCAATAGCGGCAGTACCGTCGGTAGAGTTGTTGTCGTATACATATACGATAGCCTCTGGCAGAGCCTTTTTAAAGTCGCCTACGACCTTTTCTATTGTCAGAGCCTCATTATAACAAGGAATAAGAACGGCAGTTTTCATATAGCTTTCGTTTTTCTAAGTGTTAGACAAATATATAATGCTACACACCATACGGTGAGCAGGAAATCTCTCCATGTAAAGAAGATATGCTGCAAGGAATGGTTCTTCATCACGGCAAACCATACCACCGGCATCATTGCCACGACAATCAGCCATCCGTATAGCCTTGTCTGCCGGCGGTGGCGGTAAATATATATCGAAATGACGGCGATGACAGCAAGTATAAACAGGATTATGCCATACACGCTAACCGCAGCACAAACCTTATTGAATACAAGGTGGATAAAGTCAGACATAGCCATCTCCTTGCCTCCAAAGACTATAGTATCGCCAATTCTCAGTTTGGCGTTCGACATTGCCGATTCAAAGATATTGTAGCCGGTAAACAGACTTCCTATTATCCATTTCGAAATCCAGAGCAATGAATATCCAGCACCCCATGACACGCTGTTGGAAAGAATTGTCTTGAAGTCCGACAGAAATTCTTTTCCATCCCTCTTCATTCTCTTCCTTATTGCCATCATTACGACCAGTGGCATTCCAAGCGTGAGCAGAGGAGTAGTAAGAAAATCCATATACGAGGTTATACCGCCGATGATAAAGAACAACGACAGGCATCTTGTCTTGTCGCTCACATATTCCTGCCTCAACATCAGCAATGCCATTCCCAACAGGGCGATGTAGTAGCAGGTGCTGAACTGCAGGGCGAGCGGAACGATAAAAATGTTTGTAGCTATAAGACTTGCTCCTAACGTGATGGCAAACAAGCCCCCCATTGTCCTGTACGACGCATATATCACAAAGAGTATCAGCAGCGACAAGAGGATATAGTTGATCAAGATAATCGTATGATAGCTGAACACCGTAAGCAGAGGGCGCAGAAAGATTTGGTAGCCATGCCAGTAGCGGGCATAGTTGGAATATTGGTCAGAACTGGTTCTGCCTGTACGGGCTATATATTTAGTGTTTTCTACTACTTCATAGTAAGGATGCAGAGAATCAGAAACATTCTCGTATTGTTCCGCCATCATGGCAGCCCATACAGGATGCTTAGAATCTGCCGAAGCATTCATGCGCAGCATCTGGCAGTCGGTCATGTTGTCTATCTGGAAGAGATAGAATCCGAATGGCTTATACCAGAGTCCGTCTTCTTCAATCTGCATGGCTGATTTCTCCACATTCTCCCTTACGAGCGATGTGGGGATGCAGAACACTGCCGTTATCAAGGCTGTAAAAACTGCCAACAGTATTATATATATCAACGTCAGTCTTTTTATTGTTTTCATTTTCCGTTTCCTTTATTCCTTATTATATAGTGGCAATTCTGCTCTCTTTTTATTTCAGTTTATTGTTTTCTGCCTTATTGTTCTCTTCCGTTTCTCCACAGCTGCTTTCTGTTTTAAGAATGCTGCGCCAGGTGAAAAAGAAAATCAGTGCGACGAACATGAAGATAAGATACATCTCATGCGATTGCCACGGTCCCTGGAACATATAATACCTTTGAGCCGGCATCTGCATATACACCTCATTGTCGTATGTAGCAAAAGCTTCTTTTATTCCCGCCACATTTATGCGAAACCAGAAAAAGGAGAGGAAAAGTTGTATTGCAACAATGGTAATAGCCCGCGCCCTGCTTATATTCAGTTTCTCAATAATCTTGGCAAGCATCGGCAACAAGAAGATATAGAAATAAATTATTTTTCTCGTTTCTATATCGGCAAGGAAGACAACAGCAAGTACTAAGATGGCATAAGCTCCCGTGCCGCATGCCATCACTTCCCGGCAAACATTCTTCCATTTTATCATCAGGAAGACAAAGCCCAAACCAAGATATACGAACGGAGTCTCGAGGAAAATAAGAATGTCGGTGGCTGGGAACTGACAGATTTGTGCAAATTCGTTTACGAGCGAAAAGTTTCCCTTATAGCATAACACTGTCGGCAATGTGTATATAGCAGCAAACACAGCAACGGCAACAATGGAAAAGCACAAGCGGCGCCGCTCCCTAAAAGGTTTCAGCATGGCGGAAAAGTCTACTTGCAGAGCTCTTGTGGCAAACCAATAGAATATGACGTATGCCAGTATTGCCGCTGCCGATATATACACGTTCTCTGGATAGCGCACGATAAATACGGATTTGTAGTCGCCTACATTCTTAATGTATAGTCTGAAGAATATGTATGCCCCGAAGGCTAATGGCAACCAGACAGTTATAAGGCAGCGCATTATGGCATTAAGAATTCTGTTTGCGTTATAACATTCCTTACCTTTTTCCTTGTCCGAGAAGCTCCTCAGCGGCTCATCAGGCAGACAGAGCATAAGGAAAGCCATGAGCGACAGGATAGGAAACACCACAACACTTATCAGTCCGGTAACGACAATCGCTACTTTGTTTTTCGAAATACAATAATATACCAATGCCACGCAAAGAGCAAAGGCTGGCATATCGGTCATTACCGGACAGTAGCCCATGAACTTCAGCACATGGAAATTAAAGAATAAAAAGGAAAACACAATTATTTCCGTCCTTCTTCTCCATCCTTCCTTATTAGATATTCTGAAAAAGAAGAAAACGGCAACAGCAAGCATAACCGTATTCGCTATGCTGCATGTGAGCATCACATTATGTGGAGAGAACGGCAGCGACAAGGCTTTTATTATATAATGTATCATTAGGAAATGCAACATCCTGTGGGAATGGTAGTCGCTGATGCAGCCCGAAGCATATTCGTCCCATCCGTTTAAGATCATTGCCTTGTATGTAAAGCAGCCGTCCCATCCATATCCGTCGCAATGTGCACAGTATTCGCCATAATAGTTGAATGCAACTATTACGGCGATAATAGCCACGAGGATAATTCTATGAATATTTTTCACCAGCACTCTTCTTTAGTGTCTAAGATTCCTTGTGTTGTCAGTTTATTACGGCAATTTTGCATACCGTTCCGCTCTCTCCGCTTTCCGTAGCGGTGTTTACCATATACACACCGCTTGCCACGCGCTTGCCCTTCAGGTCTCTGCCGTCCCATTTAAATGATCCGCCGTTGCTTCTGCCCTGTGCCACGAGCACTCCATTTGTCGTAGTAATCTTCACGTCGGCATTGTATGAGAGTCCTACAACGGTGATAAGTCCCGTATAGTCTGGCTTTACAGGATTCGGGTAAGCCCATACGTTATCTTTGTCCATGCTGTCGAAAGTCTGACTTGCATTGCTCTCCACGGAACACAGTCCCTTGTCTGTACCTATATAAACTCTTCCGCTTACAGGGTTTATGGTGATATACTGTATTTTGTCGGAAAGCAGATAAGAGTCTTCTGCCTTGAAGTGAGCCTCCTGCACCATATTGTCGCTGCTTATCACATACACTCCGTTATTGTATGTCCCCACCCATTTTCTATTGGCGTTATCCACGGCAATAGTAGTGACGTTGGCTCCCGAAAGCAGATAGTCGGCATAGTTAGTACCGTCGTTTCGCGGCACCTTCACCTGATAGAATCCGAGTGCCGGGTTAGCCTGGTATTCAGGAGTCAGCGTGAGCAGTCCGTTACTTGTTGCCACCCAGATATTACCGTCCTTGTCTTCCGCCACCTGTCTGAGAAATTCCATCGTTCCTATAGCCGAGCCGTCTTCGTTTGTGAAGTTGGTGTAAGAATACAGGTTATTGAGGTCTGCCGAATAGCAGAAGACGCCGTTTCCGGAATATCTACCGCTGGCTATCCATATTCTTCCGCTCTTGTCCATTATAATCTTAGAGTTGATAGCCTGCGATGGTTCAAATTGTTTTTCTGGTGCCGTCCATTTATTGTCGGCGGTATATACGATGAGTCGTTTGTTCTCGGCAGAAGAGTTGGAAATCCACAGGTTTGCATTGCTGTCGTAGAACATCGATGTTATTATCTGGTACCTGTCGCTGAAGTTTGCGATAGGAGTTATCAGACTGTTCTTTCTGTCGTAGTGGTTAATGGCTATACCGTCTTTGAATTCAAGTATTCCGTATTGGTTTCCTGCCATTACATGACTGTCGTCGCGCGGGTCTACGGCGAGACACAGGATGTCGTTGAATTTTACGTTATAATGTTCTTCTATTCCTTTACCGTCGTAGAATTGCCATGCTTCGTTGCTTGGATCGTAAACTTGTATTGCGGCAGGTATATTCATGTCCCATTCGCCACCGTTGCAGGCATACAACTTGTTGTTCTGTACGGTCATGAATCCGAAGACGTTATAGAGCGGAGCATCGGGAATGATGTCCTGCTTTACAACGGTCTTTGTGCCGTCGGCAGCTATGGTATACGCCTGTAGCTTCTGGTCCTTCTGGTTAGTCCAGTAGCATTTGTTCGTCTTGTCGTACGTATAATACCGGGTGTATCCGTCGTCGGTGGTAACACTGATGTCGTTGGCATGCCTGAAGTCAACATCGTCATAGCTTTTCTTCCAGCTTGCCGGGTTAACGAGATTATCGTTAACATTTCCCTTATATATTCCTCCACTGGTCTGGATATAAATGTCATTACCCTTTATGGCGCAGTTCGTTACATTCTTCCCCACGTTGAATGTTTCCCTGATATAAGCTCCGCCCATATCCACCTGAACCAGTCCGAAGGCAGTACACAAGTAAGCAAGGTTTCCGTCGGCGACAACATTATTGATGGTCTTGTCCACTGTCATTGTCTTGTCTTTATATCCGGCAATATTCTCCACGTTCCCGTTATTGTCGAGCAGGTCAATATTTCCGTTGTCGTATACAATGGCAAGTTTCTTGGCATTGCTGTTCCATGTTATCTTTGATATGGTACAGTCGCTGAGCGGAAACACCTTGTTGTATGCCGTAACGCTTCCGTCGTTGCTGTTGTATGAGAACAGCGAGTTGGAACTGAGCACATATACCATTTTCCCAGCCGGCTCGATGTCTGTGATGTCTCCGTAAGCCATATAAGCCTTCCAGTTGTCGAAGGTGTCGGCGTTGGCATTGGCGGCAACAGCCACAGCCAAAGATATTATAGTTCTGATTATTCTGCGCATATAAATAATGTATGTGTTTATATATAATATAACTGACAGTTTTAATATTTATTGTCAACTGCCAGTTATATTATTCAAGTTCCGGATTTATATCTTCCCCTATATCCTACTCTTTATTTTCCTTCAGATACCTCGCAAAGCTTTCCACAGCCTTTGCCCTGTGGGATATTTTGTTCTTAATCCCGTTGCCCAGTTCAGCAAACGTCTCGTTGTATCCTTCGGGCATGAACACGGGATCGTATCCGAAACCGGAGCTTCCCCTTTTCTCCTTTATAATCTCTCCCCGGCAAACGCCCTCGAAGAGTATCGGTTCAGGCATGCCGCTGTTCTCCCCTTCCTCTGAGGGGATGAAGGCGATGACGGTGCGGAACTGTGCCTTTCTGTCGGCTTTCCCGTCGAGTTCATGCAGCAGCTTCTTCATGTTAGCCTCGCTGTCGTGCCCCTCACCTCCGGCATAGCGTGCGGAGAACACGCCGGGAGCACCGTCGAGAGCCTCAACCTCCAGTCCGGTATCGTCGGCAAAGACACTCAGTCCGTAATTCCTATATACATATTCCGCCTTGATGGCAGCATTCTCCTCGAGAGTCTTTCCGGTTTCAGGGATATCTACGTGGCAGTTGATGTCGTTGAGGGAGAGCACTTCAAAATTGTCTCCTAAAATGGCTCTAATCTCGGAGAGTTTATTCTTGTTGTTTGTTGCAAATACTATTTTCATTGTTTTTTCTTTTTCACCTCTACCTTTATCGGGTCGAAGCCCTCGCCGAAGACACCCTGTACGCTGCTTTGGCTTACGAAGGCATTCGGGTCGATGGATTTTATTATTCTGAAGATAATAACACTCTCGCGCTTCTTTGCCATAAGACAGATAACCTTTGTAGGATGACCGGAATACCAGCCATGCCCGTCGAGGATAGTCATCGTATGGTCTGTCTGCTTGGCGATGGCATTGGCGATTTCCTGATATTTCTTCGAGAAAATCATGAACTGCACCGACTGCCTCTGCCAGCTCATCACGAAGTCGAGCATGTTACACTCTATGAACATCGTGCAGAGTCCGAACACCACCTTCTGACATCTTACGGGGAATGGTCCGAAGCTGTCAACCGCCAGACAGCTACCAATGATGACAAGGTCGACCATGATGAGCGCCTTGCCGAGCGACACGTTGTGGTGCTTGTTAACCACGGCGGCGATGATATCCGTTCCGCCCGTACTGCCGTTGCTTAGGAACACCACGGCAAGCGCCGTTCCCGTGAGCATACATCCGATGATGAGCGACATGAAGTCGTTTCCGTCGCCCATTAGCTTATAGAAGGAGCCGTCGGGCATCTCCACCACCTTCTGCGCCAGGTCGAGCATCACGGTTATTGCAAAGGTGGCATAAATCGTCTTGGCAAGGAATTTCAGTCCGAGTTCCTTCAGTGCCGCCACGATAAGGATGGCGTTGATGATGAAGAACGTCCATTGCACCGGGAATTTCGTGGCATAGAAGATAATGGCTCCGATACCGGCAATACCTCCGGTTACAATTTCATACGGCAGCAAGAATACCGTAAACCCGAAGGTATACAGCATCAGTCCGAGAGTGATATTGAAATAGTCTCGAGCCTCTCCCATTACCATCTTCCCCGTATCGCTTTTCAGGAAACTGAGAAATCTGTTCTGTTTCTTCTTTTCGGCAGTGATGTTGATGTTTGCCATAGTGGTGTGTGTAAATTTATGGATAATGCAAGGAAACCATCAATCCCCTCCCCGCCACTGCTTGCCGGCAGGAAGGAGAAGGGATTGATGTATAAATTATTTAATTACTACGTTCACGATTTTCTTAGGAACCACGATAACCTTTACTACCTGCTTGCCCTCAAGGTATTTCTGGCTCTTCTCGTCGGCGAGCACCTCGTTCTTTATCGTCTCGTTGTCGGCATCCACCGGGAACTGCTTCTGGTAGCGTGCCTTTCCGTTGAACGAGACAGTCAGCTGCATAGAGCTTTCCACGAGATACTGCTCGTTGCATACAGGCCATTCGGCATCGCATACGGTGGTCGTGTTGCCGAGCTGATGCCACAGCTCCTCGGCGATATGCGGTGCAAACGGAGCGATAAGCACTACCACGTCTTGCAGCAACTGCCTGTTGTGGCATTTCATCTGCTGCAACTCTCCCACGCAGATCATGAAAGCCGAGATGCTGGTGTTGTAAGAGAAGTGCTCTATGTCGTGAGTAACCTTCTTTATCAGCTTATGAACGCTCTTGAGCTGCTCCGGTGTCGCCTCCTCGTCGTTAGGCAGAAACTGTCCGTCGCGGCTATAGAAGAGAGCCCACAGTTTCTTCAGGAAGCGGTGGCAACCGTCGATACCGTTAGTGTCCCAAGGCTTGCTTGCCTCTACCGGTCCGAGGAACATCTCGTAGAGTCGCAAGGTGTCGGCACCGTATTTCTCTACTATCATATCCGGGTTGACAACGTTGAACATCGACTTCGACATCTTCTCTATTGCCCATCCGCAAACATATTTTCCGTCTTCGAGTATAAACTCGGCATTTTCGTATTCAGGGCGCCATTTCTTGAAAGCCTCAGTGTCGAGCACGTCGCCATGAACGATATTCACGTCTACGTGGATTGGCGTAACCTCGTATTTGTCTTTCAGATTAAGACTTACGAAGACTGGAGCCTTTGTGTGGTCGTCGCTGTTGATACGGTAAACGAAGTTTGAGCGTCCCTGTATCATTCCCTGGTTTACGAGTTTCTGGAACGGTTCTTCCTTGCACGACACTCCGAGGTCGAAAAGGAACTTGTTCCAGAACCTTGAGTAGATAAGGTGTCCGGTGGCATGCTCCGTACCTCCCACATAGAGGTCAACGTTCTGCCAGTATTCGTCAGCCTCTTTCGAAACGAGAGCCTTGTCGTCGTGCGGATCCATGTATCTCAGATAATATGCCGACGAACCGGCAAATCCAGGCATGGTGTTGAGTTCGAGCGGGAAGACAGTGGTGTTGTTGATGAGCGACTTGTCTACCACCTCATTCTTCTCCGTATCCCAAGCCCATTTCTGAGCGTGTCCCAATGGCGGCTCTCCGGTCTCGGTTGGCTTATACTGGTCAACCTCAGGCAGCTGTAGCGGCAGACATTCTTCCGGTATCATATACGGCACGTCGTCCTTATAGTAAACAGGGAACGGCTCTCCCCAATATCTCTGACGCGAGAAGATGGCGTCGCGCAGACGGTAGTTCACCTTCACGCGTCCTATTCCCTTCTCCGTAACATACTTCTTCGTAGCGGCGATAGCCTCCTTCACCGAGAGTCCGTTGAGCGAGAATCCGTCAGCCGTCTGTTTTCCTTCGGCAGGCGAGTTGCAAACCGTTCCCTCCTTGGCGTCGAAACTCTCTTCGCTCACGTCGGCTCCCTCGATAAGCGGGATAATCGGCAGGTTGAAATGTTTTGCAAAGGCATAGTCGCGCGAGTCGTGTGCCGGCACTGCCATGATGGCTCCCGTACCGTATCCTGCCAATACGTATTCTGAAATCCAGATAGGTATATTCTCACCGGTAAACGGATTCACGGCATACGAGCCGGAGAACACTCCCGTAACCTTATGGTTTGCCATACGGTCGAGTTCCGTGCGTTTCTTCACGTATGCGAGATATTCGTCCACCTCGGCTTTCTGCTCCTTGGTAGTTAGCTTCTCCACGAGTTCGCTCTCTGGTGCGAGCACCATGAATGTTACTCCGAATATAGTATCGGCACGTGTTGTGAAGATAGTGAAGTCCCAGTCCTGTCCAGCCACCTTAAACTGCATTTCTGTTCCCTCGGAGCGTCCTATCCAGTTTTTCTGTGTCTCCTTGATGCTGTCGCTCCAGTCCACGGTGTTCAGTCCGTCGAGCAGTCTCTGTGAGTATGCGCTCACCCTTAGACACCACTGTCGCATCTTCTTCTGTACCACAGGATATCCTCCGCGCTCCGACACTCCGTCAACCACCTCGTCGTTGGCGAGCACCGTGCCCAGTCCGGCACACCAGTTCACCATCGTCTCTCCGATATAAGCAATACGGTAGTTCATGAGTGTCTGCTGCTGCTCTTTCTCCGTCATGGCGTTCCATTCGTCGGCAGAGAAGGAGAGTTCCTCGCTCTTTGCCACATTCTCGGCAGCGGCGCTACCTTTTTCGGCAAACTGCTTTACGAGTTCTTCGATAGGCATTGCCTTCTGGCATTTCAGGCAGTAGAAGGAGTTGAACATCTTCTGGAATGCCCACTGTGTCCAGTGATAGTATTTCGGGTCGCAGGTTCTTATTTCGCGGCTCCAGTCGAACGAGAATCCTATCTTGTCGAGCTGTTCGCGGTATCTGTTGATATTCGTCTCGGTAGTGATAGCCGGATGCTGTCCGGTCTGTATGGCATACTGTTCTGCCGGCAGTCCGTAGGCGTCGTATCCCATAGGATTGAGCACGTTGAATCCGTTCAGCCTCTTGTATCTTGCATAGATGTCGGAAGCGATGTATCCGAGCGGATGCCCCACGTGGAGTCCGGCTCCCGACGGATACGGGAACATATTCAGAACATAGAATTTCTTTTTGTCCTTGTTTTCAGCCACCTTATAGGTCTTGTCCTCAACCCACTGGTGTTGCCATTTCTTTTCAATCTCGTTGAAGTTGTATTCCATTGTATTGTTGTATTTTTTATTTTTCTATATTATATAATATGTATATAGTATGCAAAGATAGCTATTAAAATTAGCATTCACAAGTTTTGGTAATTTATTTTGCTTAAGCAGCTGAATATTTAGAGGAAAAGCATTTGCTCTCTATGTCGTTTTTTCTTACCAGTATAATTCATGGGATAATGTATATTATAGTTTTTTTTAGACGAAAACATAAAAAACAAAGGAAACAGTCTGTCATCTTAAAAGCACAATATAAGAGATACATGATTTTTATTGTTGTCCTCTCTCTGTGAGCAACATTGTTTTTTATGTTTATCGCCCGATGTTGGTTTGCAAGAGGAGCTTGCGTGACTCTCCTGTTTTATGACAGATGTGGACGGAAGAGAGCTTGCTCTCTAAAGGACACATCTGCCATAAAACAGGTAAGCCGAAGGCTTGCAAACCGACATCGGGTGTTTTATATGTTTTCGTCTAAAAAACAAGGAGTTTCCGATAATATACATTATTCTTATTTTAAATCCATATTTAATGTTGCCATTTCTCGCCGAAAATATGAAAAAACGGAAACGAGCCGGGACAGCCCCCATGTTCGGGATTGTCCGGCTCGTAGCCTTAACGTGGAGTGTCAAGCTCCGACAACGGTCACTCTGCCTTGTTCAGCTTAACCTTAGCATCATCCACGAGCGACTTGTCTTTCTCGTTCATCAGCGAGTTGAAGTTCTTGTAGCTCATCGCTGCGGTGAAGGCAGCACGCGAGAGGTTGTTCTCGTTGGTCTGAGAGGCGAGGAACTGCAGTGCACAACTCTTGATGTTGGTGGCAGGCGTGAACTCCTCGTATTTGTCTGCCGGCTTACTCCTCAGTCCGAGATAGAAGGTTCCGAGGTCTCCGAGCTGCACCTTCTTGCTCTGTGCCACGATTTCGAGCAGACAGTCGACGAACGACATCATCACTCCCGTTACCACGCCTCGCGGATATCCGATGTTGTGCTCCGTCATGTGGGTGATAAGCTGACTGAAGGTAACGGTCTCCGTGTGTTTTGCTCTGGCATACCACTTCTTGTAGTTTTCTGTTCCCTCTTTTGTGTCCTGAAGAACCTGATAGTACAAAGTTCCGTTTTTTACTGCTGACATAATTTTTAGTGTTTTAAATGGTTATAAATTATTTGTTGATAAACTCTTGCGGTTCGTCTGCCGTTGCCACTGTTCCCGCCTTCGCGCCGTTCGGGAAGGCATTGTTTCTGAACCACGATGCAAAGGTACAACATTCCGCAATGCCGATGGCTGATTATTAGTGATTATGAGTGATTAATGCTGATTAAAGGTTGTTTTTCTTGCTTTTAGAAACTGAGGTTTTATTATTCGTTGCTGGTATTTTCTTCCCCTCCCCCGCCTCCCCCTCCGGGGGCGGAGCAGTTTCTCTTGCATATTAAGAAGCTGTTTCGCCTAAACGCTGCCGGTGTTTCGCCTAAACGCTCCGGGTGTTTCGCCTAAACGCTGCCGGTGTTTCGCCTAAACGCTGCCGGTGTTTCGCCTAAACGCTGCCGGTGTTTCGCCTAAACGCTGCGGGTGTTTGATATAAAAATAAAAAAAGCCTTGTTTTTTCAAGCTATACTCTATTGAAAACGACGTTTTTTTTATCATCAATAAATGATTTTCAATGTAGTAGGTGCGGTGTCTCATCCCCTCCCTTTTGTGGTTGATTTTCAAGCGTCGACTTTTCTTTTTCTTTTCTCCTCTTCTCTGCCTCTTTCTTTCTTTTTCTTTATCTTTTTCTTTATAAAGGGGTGCAGGGGGAAAAGTTTCTTTTTCTCTTTCCGTTTCTTTCTTTTGAGTTTTTTGGGGGATTTTTTCGAGCTGTACGATAGGAAAATCATAGTTCAGATTATCAATAAATGATGCTCAATGTAGTAGGTGCGGTGTCTCACCGCACAGCAGCAAGAACAGTATAACTTTTTGGGGTTCTTCGTCAATTTTGGTGGTGCTTTTAGACGAAAGCCGACAAAACACCGTTATTTCTTGCTCGCCTTCGGCTTATATCTACAGGAGTAAGGTTCCACTTACGAGAGCAAGCTCTCGTCATGAAACTTTACTCCTATAGATAGTGGTGCTAATGGAGCACCACGCAAAAAATAACGGCGATAAACATAAAAAACAAGTTAATCAAACTCAATTAAAACATATGAAAGTTGTACAGACTGTTATATTCTTTTACAGTACATTAATTTGATTTGTATTTTATCTATTAGCAAGGGGGTATTGGTTTTCGTCTAAATTTCTTACCACCTAAATTGAAGAAGAACCCTATTTATAGCTTGAAAATGCTATATCTCATTCCTCATTGTGCGGTGAGACACCGCACCTACTATGATTTCCAACCGTACGGGTTGAAGCTTTTTTTACTACTTAGAAACTTAAAAAATGCATAAATCTTTGTCAAATGGAAAATAAGTAGTATTTTAGCGGTTGAAAACAAAACAGTCAAAGCAGAGAGCGAGATGAAAGACAGATACGTAAGGTTCGACTGGGCGATAAAGCGCCTGTTGCGGCAGAAGGCAAACTTCGGTGTGCTTGAGGGATTCCTGACGGTATTCCTCGGCGAGGAAGTGAAGATCGTGGAGATACTCGAGAGCGAGGGGAACCAGGAAGACGAGACCGATAAGTTCAACCGCGTTGACATAAAGGCGAAGAACAGTAAGGGCGAGGTGATAATCGTTGAGGTGCAGAACACCAGCGAGGTGTTCTATCTCGAACGAATCCTGTATGGAGTGGCAAAGGCGATAACCGAGCATATCAGTCTGGGCGACGACTATGGCGAGGTGAAGAAAGTCTACTCCATAAGCGTGTTGTATTTCGATCTTGGCAACGGCAGCGACTATCTGTATAAGGGCGAGAACCATTTTTATGGCATCCATACCAATGACGAGCTGAAGATAACGGCAAAGCAGCGCGATGCCATCGTTAGGAAGGCGCCGGAGGATATCTTCCCCACGTACTACCTGATACGCGTGAACAATTTCGATGATGTCGCCGTGTCGCCGATGGCAGAGTGGATGCGCTACCTGAAAGAAGGCGTCATCAGCGAAGATGCCAAGGCTCCCGGACTGCAGGAGGCAAGAGAGAAACTCCTTTACTATCAGATGAGTCCAGCCGAGCGACATGCTTATGATGAACATCTCAATGCCGTCATGATACAGCATGATGTGCTTGGAAATGCGAGAGCAGAGGGCTTGGCGGAAGGTAGAGCAGAAGGTAGAGCCGCTGGCTTGGCAGAAGGTAGAGCTGCTGGCTTGGCGGAAGGCAGAGCAGAAGGCAAGGCGGAAGGCAAGGCGGAAGGACTCGCCGAGGGACTTGCCAAGGGCAGGGACGAACGCTCGATGGAGATAGCACGCCAGCTGAAGGCGCTGGGACTCGCCACGGAGCAGATAACCGCAGCAACGGGATTGGCTGCAGATATAATAAACGACTTATAAGAAGATAAAATCATTTATGGGCGAAAGCGAAAACATACAGCAGGAGGAAAAGAAAGAGGGAATGGTGTTGCGCACGGAAGGACTCGTGAAGCAATACGGCAAGAGAACCGTAGTGAGCAACGTCTCGATAAACGTAAGACAGGGCGAGATTGTGGGATTGCTCGGTCCGAACGGTGCCGGAAAGACAACGTCGTTTTATATGACGACGGGACTCGTAGTGCCGAATGCCGGACATATCTATCTCGACGACAAGGACATAACCGACTATCCGGTGTATAAGCGCGCCAGGGCGGGAGTGGGCTACTTGCCTCAGGAGGCGAGCGTGTTCCGCAAGCTGAGCGTGGAAGACAATATTATGGCAGTGCTCGAGATGACAAAACTCTCCCGCAAGGAGCAGCTCGAGAAGCTGGAGACGCTTATCGACGAGTTTGACCTGCATAAGGTGCGCAAGAACAAGGGCGACCGCCTTTCGGGAGGCGAGCGCCGCCGCACGGAGATAGCGCGCTGTCTTGCCATCGACCCAAAGTTCATCATGCTCGACGAGCCGTTTGCCGGTGTCGACCCGATTGCCGTGGAGGATATCCAGCATGTGGTATGGCAGCTGAAATACAGGAATATCGGTATACTTATCACCGACCACAACGTGCACGAGACGCTAAATATCACCGACCGCGCCTACTTGCTCTTCGAGGGACGAATACTCTTCCAGGGAAGTCCGGAGGAACTCGCCGCCAACGAGATAGTGAAAGAGAAATACCTCGGCGTAGACTTCGAACTGAAGAAGAAAAACTTCCAGGAAGTAGACGAGAGAAAGAGAAGTAGAAGAAGTTAAAAAAAACTAAACTTTAGGTCGTTACACCTTTTATAATTAATTTTGCAAGCCTAATGCGGCTATCGGCCATACTGCAGCGTAGTGGTGTGGGGGGAAGACGCATGCCTTTACGCATAAAGCAAGAGGTGTAGAGAGATAAACAGAAAACAATAATTTAAAATAAAGACAACAGAAAAAATGAAGATTTCTTTTGAGAATCCAGATAAGGTGAACGGTTTGTTGACCTTGACAGTGGAGACAGCAGATTTCCAGGACAGAGTAGAGAAAACTCTGAAGAACTACCGTAAAAGAGCAAACGTGCCGGGATTCCGTCCGGGTATGGTTCCTATGGGCATGATCAAGAAGCAGTTTGGCGAGGCTGTAAAGGCTGAGGAAATAAACAAGCTGATCGGTGAGGAAATTTACAAGTATGTAAACGACAACAAGATAAAGATGCTCGGCGAGCCGATGGCAAACGAGGGACAGACCCCTGTAGACCTTTCAAAGGACGCACCATACGAGTTCAAGTTTGATATCGCTGTAGCTCCGGAGTTTGAGGTTTCACTCTCAGACAAGGATGAGCTTGACTATTATACAATAAAGGTAGACGACGAGTTGGTAAACCGTCAGATCGATATGTTCGCTTCGCGTGCCGGTCACTACGACAAGGTAGAGGAGTATCAGGCAAACGATATGCTGAAGGGTGACCTTCGCGAGCTCGACGAGAACGGCAACACCAAGGAAGGCGGCATTACCGTAGAGGGTGCAGTGCTGATGCCAGAGTATATCAAGGCAGACGACCAGAAGAAACTCTTTGAGGGAGCAAAACTTGGCGATATCATCACCTTCAACCCTAAGAAGGCATATCCGGAGAGCGACGTAGAGGTGTCTTCACTCCTGAAGATAACAAAGGAAGAGGCAGCTAACGTAACAGCAGACTTCAGCTTCCAGGTAACAGAAATCTCACGCTTCGTGAAGGCAGAAGTAAACCAGGAACTCTTCGACTCGGTTTACGGCAAAGACGAGGTGAAGGACGAGGAGTCATTCCGCAAGAAGATTGCAGAAGGCTTGTCGGCACAGCTCGTAAACGACGGCGACTACAAGTTCCTCGTAGACCTGCGCAAGTATCTTGAGGACAAGGTAGGCACTCTGACATATCCAGACGCATTGCTGAAGAAGATAATGCTCAACAACAACAAGGACAAAGGCGAGAAGTTTGTTGACGACAACTACGAGCAGAGCATCAAGGAGCTGACATGGCACCTGATCCGCGAGAAGCTCGTTGAGGCTAACGGCATCAAGATTGACGACAACGACATCAAGGAGACAGCCAAAGAGGCAGCCCGCGCACAGTTCGCTCAGTATGGCATGACAAACATCCCGGAGGAGTATATCGACAACTACGCCGGCGAGATGCTGAAGAAGAAAGAATACGTAGACTCACTCGTAGACCGCAGCATCGACCGCAAGCTCACAGCAGCGCTGAAGAATGTAGTTAAGCTGAACCAGAAAGAGGCTTCTCTCGACGAGTTCAACGAAATGATGAAGGGCGAGTAATAGATTTTTTAAAAAAATTCTCTATAATTATTAGAGGTTATCCACTTTTTTTATTATCTTTGTATAACAAAAAGGGGATAACCTCTTTTTTATATTAAGAATTAGGATATTTATGATAAACGATTTTAGAAAATACGCAACAGGACATTTAGGAATGAGCGGCTTGATGGTAGACGATGTGATGAAGACACAGGCGCAGTATGTCAATCCGTATATCCTGGAAGAGAGAACGCTCAACGTAACACAACTCGACGTGTTCTCGCGCTTGATGATGGACCGCATCATCTTCCTCGGAACAGAAGTTAACGACTATACGGCAAACGTGTTGCAGGCACAGATGCTGTATCTCGACTCGGTAGATTCAGGCAAGGATATCTCGATATACATCAACAGTCCGGGCGGAAGTGTAACTGCCGGACTCGGAATCTACGATACCATGCAGTTCATCTCAAGCGACGTGGCAACCATCTGCACCGGTATGGCAGCCTCTATGGCAGCCGTGCTCCTCGTTTCGGGCACAGAGGGCAAGCGCTCCGCACTGCCACACAGCCGCGTGATGATTCATCAGCCGCTCGGAGGCGTTCAGGGACAGGCTTCGGATATCGAAATCGAGGCAAAGGAAATCCTGAAGATGAAAAAAGAATTGTATACAATCATTGCTGACCATTCACACACGCCATACGACAAGGTGTGGAACGATTCTGACCGCAACTACTGGATGACGGCAGAAGAGGCAAAGGAATACGGAATGATCGACAATGTGCTGAAAAAGAAATAAAAGATGCCAGGGAAGAAAAAAGTTTGCAGTTTTTGCGGTAGACCGGAAAGTGATGTTCTGCTGATGATGTCGGGACTTAACGGATGTATCTGTGATTCCTGTGTAGAGCAGGCATATTCTATTCTTCAAGCTTCCGGTGTGGTTAAGGACAAAAAAAAGGACAGCAGCTTTGAACTGAAGGAGATACCGAAACCACATGAGATAAAGGAATACCTCGACCAGTATGTAATCGGTCAGGACGAGGCGAAACGCTATCTCGCAGTGTCGGTATACAATCATTACAAGCGCTTGCAGCAGAAGACTACCGACGACGGTGTGGAAATAGAAAAGAGCAATATAATAATGGTGGGAAGCACCGGAACGGGAAAGACCCTGCTGGCGCGCACCATAGCGAAGTTGCTCGACGTTCCGTTCACGATTGTCGACGCCACAGTATTCACCGAGGCTGGATATGTGGGCGAAGACGTGGAGAGTATCCTCAGCCGTCTGCTACAGGTTGCCGACTATAACGTTGAGGCTGCACAGCGCGGAATCGTGTTTATCGACGAGGTGGACAAAATCGCACGAAAGAGCGACAACCCGTCAATAACGAGAGACGTGAGCGGAGAGGGTGTACAGCAGAGCTTGCTGAAGCTACTCGAGGGATCAATCGTGAACGTTCCGCCACAGGGCGGACGTAAGCATCCGGACCAGGAATACATCCATGTCGACACGAAGAATATCCTCTTTATCTGTGGCGGAGCCTTCGACGGCATAGAGCGAAAGATAGCACAGAGGCTCAACACCCATGTGGTGGGCTACAACTCGGTGCAGAACGTGAGACAGATAGACAAGAAGGACTTGATGAAGTATATCTTGCCGCAAGACCTAAAGTCGTTCGGACTCATTCCTGAGATAATCGGTCGTCTGCCGGTGCTCACTTATCTGAACCCGCTCGACAGGGAGGCACTCAGGTCGATACTCGTGGAACCGAAGAACTCTATCATAAAACAGTATGTTAAGCTCTTCGAAATGGACGGCATAAAACTGACGTTCGACGAGGATGCACTCGATTTCATTGTCGACAAGGCGATGGAATACAAACTCGGGGCACGCGGACTGCGTTCTATCGTGGAGAATGTGATGATGGATGCCATGTTCGACGTTCCTTCGCAGGACGTAAAGGAGTTTAAAGTAACATTAGACTATGCCAAGAAGCAGTTGGACAAGGCTCATCTCCAGAAGTTGGAGACGGCATGACGACATAGCTCAAGGTATAAATAAATTCACACAGAAAATACAGGGTAGGGCAGGAGCCCGGCTTCTGCCCGTTGCCATAACACTATAATGGTAAGCTGCTTGTAATATTATGACGAACGATGTTAATCTTACGGAAAAACTGAAGCACTATTTCGGCTTCAGCAGTTTCAAGGGAGAGCAGGAAGAGATAATCCGCAATCTGCTCAACGGCAACGACACTTTCGTGCTGATGCCTACCGGTGGCGGAAAGTCGCTGTGCTACCAGCTGCCCTCGCTGATTATGGAGGGCACCGCTATCGTGGTGTCGCCGCTCATTGCACTGATGAAAAATCAGGTGGATGTAATCAACGGCATGAGTGAGCATACTGGAGTGGCGCATTATCTCAATTCGTCGCTCAACAAGGCAGCTATCGACCAGGTGAAGACTGATATCCGCTCGGGACTGACAAAACTGCTCTATGTGGCTCCGGAATCGCTCACGAAGGAGGAGTATGTGGAATTCCTGAAAACAGTGAAAATCTCGTTCTATGCCATAGATGAGGCGCATTGTATATCGGAGTGGGGACACGACTTCCGACCGGAATACAGGCGCATCCGACCGATAATTTCACAAATCGGCAACGCTCCGGTAATCGCCCTCACGGCAACCGCCACCGACAAGGTGCGCACGGATATAATGAAGAGCTTGGGCATCACCGGGGCACGGGAGTTCAAAAGCTCATTCAACAGACCGAACCTGTATTATGAAGTACGCCAGAAGACAAAGGACATCGACAAGGATATCGTGAAGTTCATCCGCCAGAACAGTGGCAAGAGCGGCATCATATATTGCCTGTCGAGAAAAAAGGTGGAAGAACTCGCCGCCGTGTTACAGGCAAACAATATAAAGGCAGCCGCCTATCATGCCGGTTTCGACTCGGCAACACGATCAAAGACGCAGGATGATTTCCTTATGGAGAAAATCGATGTCATCGTGGCGACTATCGCCTTCGGTATGGGTATCGACAAGCCAGATGTGAGGTTCGTTATCCATTACGACATACCGAAAAGTCTGGAAGGTTATTACCAGGAAACGGGACGCGCCGGACGCGACGGGGGAGAGGGCAAGTGTATCGCCTTCTATTCGCGAAAAGACCTGCGCAAACTGGAGAAATTCATGGAGGGAAAGCCTGTTGCCGAACAGGACATCGGTAGGCAACTGCTGCAGGAAACGGCAGCATACGCCGAATCATCGGTATGCCGACGCAAAATGTTGCTCCATTATTTTGGCGAAGAATATCCTAAGGACAACTGCGGAAACTGCGACAACTGTCTGCATCCGAAAGAGAAAATCGATGCCACGAAAGAACTCGGCATAGTGCTGAGAGCCATAAAGGCACTGAAGGAAGACTTCCGTCAGGAATATGTCGTAGACTTCGTGAAGGGTCGCGACACTGATGATATCCGTGAGCACAAGCACGACTTGCTTGCCGAATTCGGCGAGGGGGAGAAATGCGACATCAAGATATGGAACCCTGTTATCCGACAGGCTATTATCGCAGGATTTATAAAGAAGGATGTGGAGAACTACGGTTTGCTGAAACTGACATCAGGGGCGAAGCAGTATATGAAGAACCCGACTACGTTTATGGTTGTGAAGGATGCAGAATTCAGTGAGGAAGAGGAAGAAGAGTCGTATGATAAACCTACCAACGCTCTCGACCCACAGCTCTATAGTATGCTCGAAGACCTGAGGAAGGCTACAAGCAAGAAGCTCGGCATTCCGCCGTATGTTATCTTCCAGGACGTTTCGCTCGAACAGATGGCTACGGTTTATCCGGTAACGCTCGAAGAATTGATGAATATCCAGGGCGTTGGAGTGGGGAAAGCCCACCGCTACGGTAAGGAGTTCGTTGCCCTTATCAAGCGCCACTGTGAGGAAAACGACATCGAACGGCCGGAAGACCTGAGAATTCGAACCGTGCCGAAGAAGTCGATGCTGAAGGTAAAGATTATTCAGAGCATTGACCGCAAGATGCCGCTCGACGATATTGCCGAGGCGCAGAATATCGATTTCGAGGATTTGCTTACAGAGATTGAGGCTATTGTATATAGCGGCACGAAGCTTAATATCGATTATTTCCTTGAGGATGTGATGGATGATGACCACGTAGACGATATCTATGAGTATTTTAGAGAGAGCGATACGGATGACCTCGATACGGCTATGGATGAGCTCGGGGGAGATTATTCAGAAGACGAGGTGAGACTCGTGCGCATCAAGTTCTTCTCGGAAATGGCGAATTAGAATTAAGAGTTTAGAACTTAGAATTTAGAGTTGTTCTCGCTTCACTGCGAATTTTGAGTTGGTGAATTTAGAGTTGGTGAATTTAGAGTTGGCGGATTTCGAGTTATCGGATTTCGAGTTCTGGGTTCTGAACTGGAATTTAAGATATTTGGAAATTCATGATTCATGATTTCCCTTCGGAGGGGTCGTGAATTATGAATTTAGAATATATTGAAGGTGTTGGAGATGGAAACAAGTAAGCTCCAACGACAACGGATGAAGGAGGAAACATAATTTTATTATATAAAACTACTGAAAATAATAACTAAAATGAAAATGATTAAGGCAAAAACGCTTTTCGCTACGGCTATGATGCTGAGCGGATGCATGTTGCATGTAAATGCACAGCAAGTGGACGGACGGGATTTCTCTATCGACGGCTTTGCTGCATGCACGGGAAAAACGGGTACTAACTATTATCGTGCCGAGGGTACTACCGGCGGTGCCGGCGGTAAGGTGGTCTACGCCAAGAACTTCTCGCAGCTGCAGGCTTATATGCAGGCTAAGGACCCGTATATCGTGGTGGTTGACCATGATATGACGACAGGTATAAAATGTTATGTAGACGGTATTAACACCGGAAAGCTATGTGATAAGCAGGACGGCAGCGAGGGCGTGGAGACTACATATGGTGAGCGCATCATGGTGGCTCCAAACAAAACACTCGTTGGTGTGGTTAATCCTGAAACGGGCAAGGCGCCGCTTTTCTCGCATATCACTTTCGTTATGCAGTGTGTTGACAATATCATTATCCGCAACTGCCGCTTCACGATGAAAGGTGTGCCGGTGTTGAAATCGGGAGAAAACAAGATTGTTGCTTGGCGTGACGGAAAACAGGTTGAAGTGGGCGACCCGGACTGTATAGGTATACAGGCAGACAAGGTTAGCGCCAAGAGCGACTGGGGCGGACATATCTGGGTGGACCACTGCGAGTTCTTCAACGGCGACCAGGCAAACAAAGACCGCTACGACGGACTGCTCGACTGCAAGAACAACGTGCAGTGGATGACCTTCAGCTATAATCTCTTCCACGATCACGACAAGGCTTGTCTCTTCGGAAAGGGAAACAGCGATGTTTACGATGGATGCCGAACCATCTCTTATCACCACAACTATCTTAACAACATTCAAGGTTCACGACTGCCACTGCAGCGCGGTGGACATCTGCATTATATGAACAACTATCAGAAAGGTTGTGAAGACGGATGGGACGTGCGCGAGAAGTCTGTGGGCTATCTCGATGCCTGCTATTTCGAGAATACAAAGTCTCCGGTACGCTCCGACCGCGGTGGATCGCTGAACATAAACAAAGCCGACGGCTACGATGTGATATATAAAGGCTGCAACAATCTTATGACAGGTTATACAAATATCGACGGAGCGAAAATCAGCAACACTTATCCTGTAACGGCAACAGACTGGCTGCCAACCCAGACAGACCCCAACTATAAGGTAAACAACCACGACAAGACAGCCGACGTACCGCAGATACTCGAGAAATATGCCGGTGCCGGCAAAATAGAAATCTATACGGCTTACACGAATACTATTCCTTCGGAAGACATCAACGAGTATGCAAATGCCGTGAAGAACTATTCAACGGCTCCTACCTATGACGAGAATGGCAACAAGGTAACAAACGTGCCTACGGCAATCAGTTCTACAATAGCTGCCGATGCCGTAACAGTTGAGTATTACTCGCTCGACGGAACTCGCCTGTCGGCACCTTCACAAGGCATGAATATCGTGAAGACTATTGATGCAAATGGAAATACATCAGTAAAAAAGGTGATGATTGGAGATTGAGACGAAACATCCGACAATAAGAATAATAAACACGAATAATGATTCAGCTCCGGCTTTAACTTATAATATATAAGCATAAGCCGGAGCTTTCTGCTTTGACCTATAATATATAAGTA
>ERZ869991.120-NODE-120-length-22963-cov-4.860526_pt1 | contig 22963 bp, 20 predicted proteins | sample MGYA00520862_ERZ869991 | MGnify/ENA primary metagenome ERZ869991 (study PRJEB32232, sample SAMN07284978) | human gut metagenome | biome: human-associated habitat; material: feces | host: Homo sapiens | place: Tanzania | collected 2014-08-11 ...
GTCTTTTTGTTCTAAAGCTTAGACTTTATCAAAGCTTAAACCTAGAACAGACTACAGTCGTTTTACTATAAGCGAGCAACATCCATGCGGCGGACGTCTTTAACGGAAGGCCACCAGTCGAAGGACTTGAAGGTCTGGCCGTTGCGGACGAAGGATCCGACCATATTGTCGTGGTTTACGCTGATGGAAGAAATTCCTAAAGCCTGTACGGAAGTGAGCTCACCGGCATCGGCAATACCGTTAGCGTTCTTATCCTGCCATACGAAGAGGCCTTCGAGCTCAGCACCGCTCAATACGCCGTCGTTGTTCTTGTCTAAAGAAGACATTTCATCGAAACCGTTGGCATAGCCGTTGGCGGTACCGAAAAGGTTGGTGCCGTTGATGGTACCATCGGCGTTAGGACGGCAAAGCAAACCGTCATTGGCGCCGACCCATTCGGTGTAAACGGGGAAACCGTTACCGTAGAAGTCGAACATAGCAGCGCCTTCATTTTTGAAGGTCTTAGCGTGAGCTAAGTATTGACCGTTGGAAGCTTCGATCTTGCCGTCACCGTCTAAGTCTAAAACGATAGGAGACAGAACGTAGCTGTCGTTGATCTGATAGACCTGATACTCATGAACATCTAAATTGTTAGTGACACTACCCTGAGCGCCATAAGCTTTAGTCAAATCATCAATGTCGCCGACGATGATAGCATCATTGGAAGGAGTGATGATATTGGAGCTCTCAAAGTGATCGAGAGTCAAGCTGGTGCTTCTGCTGTGACCGACTACGCCACGACCGGCGATAACGGAAGCGACTTTATTCTCGTAGGAAGCGATCTCAGCTTGAACAGCGCTGTCAGAGACGTTGCCCTTCACGAATCCGCTCTCGTGGCTTACGCCAACATACTCGTAGTGATCGAAAACGGTGTAAGAGTTGCCATCTTCGTCGGTCTCGGTTCTGAAGACCTTGAACTCGAGGTCGGCATCACCCTTCACGTTGGTGTGATAGGTGTGAGTGTAAGTTCTCTTAACAGTACCACCCTGAACGTCGGTTACACCGGCGAAAGAGGGGGCAGCTAGTAGAGCGCCAGATAGTAGTAGTCCTAGAGCGATGTACTTGTAATTCATATTGTTCTCCCTTCAGGTGGCCGCTAATTAAATTTATAGCTGTTCGCTGGCGACACACCATAAACGACTTTTGCATAATCAGTATACAATTAAATTTTTTAGAATGGAATAGCCTTATCAATTATTTGCGGGGATTTTAACATAATAATTCTATTAGATTTTATTGCCTAATCGTGGAAAAATTAACAAAAATGCATACTAAGTAGGAAACAGGAATTGTTTATAAAACTTTACCCGTCTAGGATCCTAAGTCCGGCTTTTCGTCGGCCAGGGTAAAGATATTGCGGAGGCATAAATGCGTTTCAAACACTTATTTTTAGCGACTGCCTGTTTGGCTACTTTGACATTTGGTTCCGACATGGCCCAAGCTGACAATCATTTTACTACAGCAGCCGATTTTAAACGTCAAGGACTGGACATAAAGAACTTTCAACCAGTCAGTTTTTCTCCGGACAGTAGTTCTATTTTAGGCATTGCCTATAATGGAAAAGACGGCATTGCTCAAGGCAAAAAATACAGTCTGGCGGTGCTTAGTTTTGATCAAAAGTTGGCAGTAACCAAAGTCAAAAAATACGACATAGACATCCCTATGATCGAGCAAGTTACCTACACTCCAGATGGCAAGAGCGTGATCTTTACTAGCCGTTCCGGAGCGACCTTCCAAAAACTCGATCTGGCTACAGGTAAAATTAGCACAATTATGGAGCATAAAACTGGTACTCCCGGTTTTCGTTGCTATCCTTTACTTATGGTCCAATACAAGGATCAATTTTTGGTCAACGGCTTTTTCTACGACAAGGACGATTACGCTGAGCGCAATTCTGTAGCTATCTTAGACACAAATAAAACAGGCGTTGAGGCCTTTACAAAAGTTGCCGAAGTACAGAAAGCTCAAAGCAAAGTACATCGTGATTCCAAATATTATTTTGACTGCCTGGTTTCTCCTAAGTATGCTTTCTTCGTTGACAACTTAGGTACTACTGTAGACTATAACGTATGGAATTTGCAGGATAGCAAACTTGATTTTAAAACCTTTGATAAAGGCTTAAACACCGTCGGCATGTGGAGTTTTGAAGACAAGCTTCTTTATTCCATACAGAGAAGTAAATCTAATTACGATCTCATTCTTTATAATGCCGAAACTAATAAAAAAGTTGATATTGCTACCGGAACCCAAGTGCCGTACCGTGATTTATATCTGTCTCAAGACGGAAAAACTGCCATGTTCAGCATTATGAACGAAGGTAGCACCAGAGCCAGAACTTGCTACGCTCGCGAAAGTGAAAATTGGCAAGTCAAGCCGATTCAAGGTTATAACGAGTTGGCCTACGGAATGCAAAGAATTTCTCCGAATGGCAAATATATGCTCGTATCCACTGATAAGGGCATGCGCATTTTCGACGTTAAATAACTTCGACAAAATAGCTGCTTTTAACTGATGAAAGCAAAGCCCGCCTACCCTAGAAAAAGTAAGTAGCGCGGGCTTTACTTTGTCTATAGCTAAAACAAATTTCCAAAGGTTATACTAACTGTGAAAAAAACTAGTATTCATCGTTATTGTACCGCTCCTATGCTGGGCATAACTGATCGCCACTTTCGCCAAATAGCCCGTTTCTTATCCTCACAAGTTCTTACCTATACGGAATTAGTCCATTCTAACGCCATAACTGTAGGCCAATACAGTCTAAAACTGGCCGATAATGCCAAAGCCCAGCCTGTAGCCTTACAATTGATAGGTTGTATTCCCGAAGATTTGGGAGCTGCAGCTGCCAAAGCTAGCCAATATGGCTTTGCAGAAATAAATTTCAATGTTGGTTGCCCCAGTCCCAGAGGTATGAGTGGCAACTTTGGCCTTTGTTTAATGGATGACGCTCCGTTAGTAGCTAAGTGTGTAAAAGCTTGTTGTCAAGCATCTCCCTTGCCAGTAACTTTAAAATGTCGTTTGGGCAGTCGCTTCGATTATAGTTGGGATGAATTACTACGCTTTATCGACTTAAACGCTTCAGCCGGCTGCAGTTGTTTTATTGTGCATGCTCGCAAGGCCGATATGAATTTAGACACGCGCAAAAATCGTTCCATTCCCGAGTTAGAATACGAAAAAGTCTATCGCTTGAAAGAGTTGTACCCAGAACTTGAGTGGGTGATAAATGGAGATATCAAAAACAACGAACAAGCATTACAACATTTGCAATACGTCGACGGAGTTATGTTGGGCCGCTCTCTGTACCACAATATTTACCTTTTATCGGAAGTTGACAAACTGTTTTTTGGCATAGACACCCCTACTTTGAGCCGAAAGCAATTTGTAGAAGAAAAAGTTATTCCTTACGCAGAAGAAGGCTTAGCTCAAGGCATAGCCCTATCTCACTTTGTACGTCATATTTTGGGCCTATATCAATACCAAAACAAAGCTAATGCCTGGAGACGTTTTTTAGCTGAAAATGCTTACAAGCCCGGTTCTGGAATCGAAGTTATTAGACAAGCTTTAGAAATTGTCGAAGAGCCCAACTAGTCCGAATCATAAAAGTGAGAGGCTTTATAAAATCGAAAGTTGAAACGAGCACACATTATGCAAGAAAAAATTCTTCAAGTTCTTAAAAAGATCAATTTACCAGACGGCTCGCAAGACTTGGTATCTTTAAATTTAGTTAAAGATATAGTCATTAAAGACGACAAAAACATCAAGATCCATTTATCTAACCCAACTCCTTTTGAAGATATATCTTGGCTAATAAAGGATTCAGTTAGAGCAGCTCTGCACCAAGAATTACCAGAACTCGTCTGTGAATTGGAAACCGAGCAAGAAATTCCCCAGGGCAAAGCCACTCCGGAAGCGGTTTTTAAGCAAAAATCCATCAAGCAATTTATAGCCGTAGCCTCAGGTAAGGGCGGTGTTGGTAAAAGCACCGTTTCCACAAATATAGCCTGTGCTTTAGCTAGAGCAGGAGCCAAAGTAGGCCTTTTAGATGCCGACGTATACGGCCCTAGTTTGCCAATTATGCTTGGGATTAAGCGAGCTATGCTTCTCACAACTGAAGAGCACAAACTCATTCCTATGGAGCGCTACGGCGTAAAAATAATGTCAGTGGGTTTGCTTTTGGGAGATAGCCACAAATCACTGCTCTGGCGAGGCCCGATGTTACATAACCTCATGCAACAATTTTTAGAAGATGTTGAGTGGGGCGAGCTTGATTATTTAATTATGGACTTACCTCCGGGAACAGGAGATATTCAAATGTCCCTTGGACAGCTGGCCCCCATTTCTGGAGCTGTCATAGTGTCCACTCCTCAAGATCTAGCCTTCAATGTAGCCATTAAGGCTGCCGACTTATTTAAAGCTTTGAAAGTGCCTATAGCCGGTTTGGTTGAAAATATGAGCTATTATATTTGCCCTAAATGCGGTGATAGGCAAGATATTTTCGGAACCCACGGTGCCGAAAATATGAGCCAAGAATTGCAAGTGCCTCTCTTAGGTGCTGTTCCTTTGGAAATAGATATACGCAAAGCTGGAGACAAAGGCACTCCCATTATAGTTTCTGAACCAGAAAGCCCTGCCGGAGAAGCTTTTGATACTATAGCCCGCCACTTATCTATTCGCTTGGCCGAGCTAGCTTAATTGCATATATTTTTTATTGCATGTAATCTAACATAACAAAAAACTAGCCCGCTTGGCTAAAATCAAGTGGGCTAGTTTTTTGTTATTAGGAATTGATTATTTCCAGAATTTTTGCTCCATACTCTTGAATAAGATCTGGAGAAGCGATATCGAGCTTTTCTAATTCACTCTGACTTTTGGGCAACTCGGCAACCAAGACCCCAAGCATCTTGTTAGTCAATAGAGCGCTGTTAATTTTACCTGCTTGAGCGTATTTATTGCGCCAAGACCGCAAGCGATTGAACAGCTGTTGTTGTTTTTCGCTAAAGCGATTGGCCAATTGTCGCTTCTCCTGAGGCCAACTTATGGGCCCTTCCTCTATACCTTTTTGTACAGCCTCCAAAAGTGAATCACTCACTTGGGTCATCATTTCCAAGTGGCTGGACTTAGCAAAGAAGTCCAGCACCTCTTCAGTAGTTTCCGGTGCGCACTCAGCTAAACGGACTAAAGAATAATCCGACAGAACTCTGTAAGGAGCCAAATCGAATTTACGAGCCAATTGATCACGCCAAATATATAAAGCTCTAAGTACAGAATAAGAAGACGCGTATAAACTGCGCACATTCTTCACATTAACCCAGTTATCGGGAGAGAACTCCTTATGATGTAAGCGAGTCTTTAAGATTCCCTCGCACATGCGTTCTGCTACTCCCAGCAAATTGGCTTCTTCCAACTTGGGCAACAGCAACTCACGTAATTCTATCAAAAAGCGAGTATCGTATCTGGCATAATGATCCATTTCCGGAGGCAGAGGCCTAATAGTCCAATCAGCTCTTTGATACTGTTTATCTAAATCTACATCAAAATAAAGTTTAATGAGACCAGCTAACCCCTTACTGGGCAAATTCAATAGCTCGGCAGCCACATAAGTATCAAAAATGCGATTAAAAACTATATTGTGATCGCGACGCAAATGAGGGACATCATTATTGCCAGCATGAAAAATAGCCGTACAATTCGGAGCGCTAAAAATTTCATTTAAAGGTGAAAGATCCAAATGGAGAGGATCTATCAAATAATCAGTATCATAAGAAGATATTTGCAATAAACAAACTTTATCATGATAGTGATAGCAACAATCCATTTCGGTATCGATAGCCACAAGCTCAATACCGCGCAATTCTTCTATTAAAGAATGCAAAGCTTCTACAGTATCAACAATAGGTGGGGTGCGATGAGAATCCATGCTCAACCAAATCCGTAAAAGTATCTATATAAAAAAATAATCCAAGCGGCTAGGCTGCTTGGATTCTTCTTTTTATGGTGCCCAGAGCCGGGGTCGAACCGGCACTCCCTCGCGGGAACGGGTGTTTGAGACCCGCGCGTCTACCAATTCCGCCATCTAGGCGGGCAACGACAGTATAATAACCATTTAGCTATCATATGTCAATAGCTATCTATAAAAAAAGTCAAAAAAAATAGCAGCCTCTATTGAGACTGCCCTTAAGTAGCTAAATGCCACTGCCATCCCTCTTCCACCATTGCCAAGAGGGCGTTTTATGGTCGAGATTTACAGTAGTGCGATTTAAATACCACCACCAACGACTGACCGGCGGATTATTGATAATTTGGTACTGTTTAAAATTGGCATGGCCTACTTCTTGTACAAAGATGCTGGCTTTAGCTCGCAATTGTAAATCGAGCTCACGCACTTTTATCCAACGGCTCTTGAGATCGATTCCCTTATCGTTGATCAGAGCATCCAGCATGTCTTGAACCTCGTCACGATAATAAAGAAGCTGAGCAGCTGTATATTTCAAATTGCCTATTTGGCTGACATATTTACCATAATCAGCCAAGGAGGCATCTAAATATTGGAGCAATTCACCGGTTTGTAAGCCGTCGTGATCGCCAGTTGCTGGGGCGCCCCCTTCATTAGACATACATTTCCTCCAGTAAACGTCTAGCTACCGTTATATCGTCCACAGTAGTTATTTTTAAGTTGGTATATTCACCGGGAAGAACTAGTACTCTGCCACCGCAGCGCTCTACCAAACTGGCGTCATCAGTACCTAAAAATCCGCTGTGCTCAGCCTCTTCATAGGCTCGTACCAGGGCATCAAAGCGGAACATTTGCGGAGTTTGTATAGCTCGTAATTCGGAGCGTATCAACGTGTCATGCACACAGCCAAACTGATCTACACGCTTAATAGTATCTTTAACAGGCACACCGGGAATAACTCCACAAATGGCCTCCTCTGTATGTTTTTCTACTTTACCGTCTTTTCCCCATAAACCGCTCTTGGTAAGTTCTTCGTAACTTAAATCTTTGCCAATATCCAACTTTTTTTCCAATTCAAGCCAGTCTTTATGGCTGAACTGAGCATCAACTTGACTGTGATACTTTTTGCCAGACAAATTGCCACGCAGTAAATTAGCATACAAATCGGAGATAAGCTTTTCTGTTACCAAGGGACGAGCGCCATCATGGACAGCCACAAAGCGGCATCTAGTTGGACGCAACACATTCAAGGCTATATTTATGGAATCTTGGCGCTCTTTACCACCTTCAACTACGGTCAAAAGCTTGTTGATTCCGTATTCTTCACACAAACGGCGATACTCTTCAACACAATTGGCTGATGCGGTAACAACAATACAATCCACAAAATCAAGACGATTGAATAATTCCAAAGTGTGAGCCAAGACAGGCTTATCTCCCAGAGGCAACATCAATTTGTTGATTCCACCCATACGTCTGCTGCTTCCGGCAGCGGTAATAATCACACTTAGAGACATAACTTTTTCACACCCTTTTGATTTTCTGAAAATGTTAATTTGATGAAACAAAACTTAATTGGCAGGTGCAGACCCAGAATGGGCGCCGCTACCTTTTTTGCCCAAACAGCGACTGAAGAACATGCGCCCTGCAGTAGTTTGCACTATAGAAGCGATTTCTACATCTACTGTCTCTCCCACATAGCGACGTCCACCTTCTATGACTATCATGGTGCCATCATCAAGGTAGCCGACGCCTTGGCCGACTTCTTTGCCAGCCTTGATAACCTTAATACTCATCGTTTCACCGGCAATTATAACCGGCTTCAGAGCACTGGTTAATACGTTGACATTGAGAACTTTTACGCCTTGAACTGTGGCTACTTTGGCTAAATTAAAGTCGGTAGTGCATAAATGAGCCGACATTTCCAAAGCTAGTTGTATAAGTTTAGCATCTACACCATGTTCAGAGAAGTCGCGGTTGATAATTTCAATATCGTCAGCTTTACGTAAATCGTTAAGCAAATCTAGACCTCGGCGACCACGGTTGCGCTTTAACATATCTTCCGAATCGGCTAACGTTTGTAATTCTTGCAAGACAAAGCGCGGTACTACAATAGTCCCATCTAAAAAGCCTGACTCACGCAACATAACAATGCGTCCGTCAATAATTACGCTAGTGTCGAGCAAAACGATACGCGAAGCAGCAAGTCCGTTTACTGAAACTACCTTGCCTAAGCCATGGACATAGACAAGTTGACTGCCAAACCAAGCTCCTAAGGTACCCAAAAAGATCGTGCTCATAACGATAAACATCGGCCCCAAGTAATCACCAATTATCGGAATGGCACTGAAAGAGACTTTTTCTAACGCTAAATTAACAAAAAAGGCTACAATTAAGCCAAACAAAAGGCCTATGGATCCCATTAAAACTTCTTGTACAGGAAGTTTTTTTAGGGTAGAAGCTAGAGCTACTACGGCTTTCATCACTAAAAAAGTGCATACTGGAGCCAAAATATAGCCGATCAAAATACCGAACAAGATCATCGCTACAGAATTGCTCCAAAGCAAGCTCGGAGGCAACCCTTGAGCGAAAAAGCGCTCAGTATGGGTCGAGAGGCTATAGCCACACAGTCCGCCAAAAATAATTAAAATTACGTAGAAAAGCCGAAGTAAAAATTTTTCCATAGAGAGTTGTTTCCGTTCTCCGGACGTTCCCTTTATGAGACAATAATAAATTACTATATCTCAAAAGCGAAAAGTCCCAAGAAAAAAGAGCCGAGCCAGAGGCTCGGCCAAGAAATGTTATAAAAAGCTACATTCGCTCAACAGTTTTTAAGCCCAGCAAACTCAAGCCCAACTGGAGCACACGGGCTGTTTCCGAACAAATAGTCAAACGTGAACTGCGAATATCAGCTTCGGGAGCAGATAAAACTGGGCAATTTTCGTAGAATTTCATATACAGGCCGGATAATGTGTAAAGGTAGTCGCACAACAAATTAAGCCTCCAGCCATCAGCAACTTGGGCTATAATCTCGTTAAAGCGAGCTAATTGCAAGAGTAAGCGTCTCTCAGCTGGGTGGGAAATTACAATATTGCCCAACTTAAACTCACCAGCTTTGCGTACGATAGAACGGATTCTAGCATAGGCATACAGTAAGTAAGGAGCGGTATTTCCTTCCATGGCCAACATTTTGTCAAAGCTGAAAACGTAGTCGCTCAGACGGTTTTGCGAAAGATCGGCATATTTTACGGCACCAATACCGACAGCTTCAGCAATTTCTTCGATTTCAGCTTCGCTAAACTCGCGTCCCTGACCAGTTTGAATATTGCTGCGAGCCATGTCCACGGCCTCTTGTAATAAGTCGGCCAAATGAATATTGCGTCCGGCTCTGGTTTTCAAAGGCTTATTGTCCTGTCCCAACACAGATCCGAAGGGCACATGTTCAAGCTTGGTATTTCCTACCCAACCAGCGATATTGCCGGCGGCAAAAAACATCTTGAAATGCAAACTTTGACGTAAGTCGGTAGTATAGATGATCCAATCGGCTTTTAATTCCTGAGTGCGATAGCGCAAACAGGCCAAATCAGTAGTGGCATACAAATAAGCGCCGTCAGTTTTTTGAATAATTAAGGGTAAAGGCTCACCTTCAGGGTTGGCAAACATAGGGCTACCGTCTTCTTTATACATAAAGACACAAACTGCACCCTGATTCTTGACAACTTCCATAGGGCGACTGCCAGCAGGAAAGCGTTTTTGCAAATCAGCAACAACTTCCGGCAACATAGGGTTATAGAAGCTCTCGCCCACAACATCATCTCTAGTGAGTAAGACATTGAGCCTGGCATAAAGTTTATAAATGTGTTCCAAAGATTTGTCGACAATACAACGCCATACACGCAAAGTCTCGGGATCGCCCTGATGTAAAGCCACTACTCTAGCTCGAGAAAGTTCTCTAAAATGCTCATCTTCCTGAGCTAAAGCCTGACTTTCGCGATACAAAGCCTCTAAATCGCTAAGGTCGGCTTCTTCACAATCGACTTTGGCATGATCCATAATCCAAGCGCAAAGTAAACCGAACTGGGTTCCCCAATCTCCGACATGATTGTCACGCCTGACATCGTATCCTAAATAGCCCAAAATGCGACAAACGGCGTCTCCAATAATGGTGCTGCGCAAGTGACCAACGTGAAGTTGCTTGGAAACATTGGGACAAGAATAGTCAACTATCACTTTCTTGTCTTGTTTATCCTGAACTTCGCTGATATTTTTGAGCATGTCGCTTAAGACATGGTCTTGCAAAGTAATATTTACAAATCCGGGGCCAGCTACTTCACAAGTGGCAATAATAGGTTCTTGGCCGTTTTGCTGAGCAATTCTTTTGTCTATTTCCACAAACGCTTCGGACAGCTGTTGACCAATTTGGCGCGGATTCATCTTCAAACGCTTAGAAAGTCCCATAGCCGCGTTGCATTGGTAATCGCCATGTTTTTCGTCTTTAGTGGGCATAAGTAAAGGCAAAGCATCTTCTAAGCCCAATTTTTCTTTGATGGCTAAACTTATAATATTTTCTAATTTAGCTGCCAGAGTAATCATAGAAATACCTCCAGAATAATAGACACTCAATAAAAAATTGCTCGACAAACAGCCCACTTTTCTAAGCTGAACGCACGCCCTCCTCTTTTCAGAATTAATCCCCTTCAATTGTAACAGGCGGAAACTAACTACCTTGAAACAGCGAGAAAAAGCCTTGTCAAGGCTACAAACATTTGACTTTCTGCCTTCTTGATTTAGATAGCTTTTGTTGATAAACTGAAAGTTCGCGGTATGGATATGTAAAGCCGTTATAGATTATTGCTGTGGACAGCAACTTTCAAAGTAACTTTTTTTTAACAGCTCGTTTCTTACGCAAGGATAGCGCCTATGGGATTTCTCAATGATATGTTTCGTGCCCTGAAGCACCACAATTATCGATATTTTTTTACAGGCCAAATATTTTCTCTAATTGGCATGTGGATGCAAAGTTTAGCCTTATCTTGGTTGATCTTTAGGCTTACCGGTTCTCATCAAGCTCTCGGTTTGGTTAACTTTTGCAACCAATTGCCGGTGCTTTGTTTAGTCGTTTTTGGCGGCATTATAGCCGACCGTTGCGACAAAAAAGCGATTTTGCTGCGTACCCAGTCCACTTGTATGTTTTTGGCAGCAGCTTTAGCCATATTAACTCTATGCGGTCATCCCCAAGTTTGGCATCTCTATATCTTTGCTTTCGGTTTTGGCTTGACTCAGGCTTTCGATATGCCTGCCCGCCAAGCTTTTGTTGTCGAGCTTGTTGGCAAAGAAGATTTGCCCAACGCTATCGTGCTCAATTCTTCTCTAATAAACGGAGCTCGCTTAATAGGCCCTGCCGTTGCCGGTATGATCGTCGACTGGGTGGGTGAAGGCTGGTGTTTTGCGGCCAATTCCGCCAGCTACATAGGTGTAATATTAGGCTTACTGGCCATTCATAATACCAAAAAAGCTATTCCTACTTCAGGAAATCCTGTACATAATTTAAAAGAAGGTTTTAACTTTATTATCCACAGTTTCCCTCTGACTATCCTACTTTTTATGCTTGGCTCACTCAGTTTATTAGCCAGCGCCCAAGTAGTCATGATGCCAGCTGTAGCCAAAGAAATTTTGCACGGTCAAGCCAATACTATGGGCTATTTGATGTCGATGTCCGGTATCGGCGCTTTGGTGGGAGCCTTACTCTTAGCCTTAAAAAAATCGATACGCGGTATGGAAAAGCTGATTGCTTTTTGTATGATCCTGTGCGGTATTTGTTTTATACTTTTTGGCAATTCCACCAATTTAACCTGGTCGCTAATTTTGATGTTACCGGTAGGTTTTAGCATTATGGGACAAATGGCTTCTTCCAATACTTTAGTGCAAAGCTTAGTTCCCGATCAAATGCGCGGACGTATTATGTCTTTCCACGCTATGATGTTTATGGGCGGTGCTCCCATAGGCGCCTTGCTTTCCGGGCTCAGCGCCGACAAACTGGGCATACCGGCTACTTTTACTATAGCCGGTTTATGTATGATTGCTATTGGTACGATTTTTTGCTTCTTGCTGCGCCGCTATCGCATACTAGCTGCCCGCCAGTTTAGCCGCACAGAGCGCATTAACGCATTGCAAATGAGCAACCGACGCATAGGCGAGACTTTAGGTTAGATAATCGCCCTCCCTTATGAATATATATTCAGAAGGGATTGGGCGGTTATTTTTATTTCAGCTTACTTTTTGGTTTCTTCTTCAGCTTCAGCGCTCGGTTGCATAGCTGTACAGAATTTGCAACGCTTAGCTTTAATAGGAATTTCACTTAAACATTCCGGGCAAACTTTTACTGTAGGGGAAGCTTTTTCTTGGGCTTCTTTCTTAGCTGTCAACATAGAGACAGCTTTTATAACAATAAATAAACAAAAACCGATAATTAAAAAGTTGATAACTTCATTGATAAAGCTTCCATAAGCGATAACGGGTATACCCTTGGCACGAACTTGGGCTAGAGGCATACTCATCAAGTGTTGCATAGTTTCCAAACCCTCACCAGGATTGAGGAATTTGCTAGGATCAGTAATTAAGGGGATATGTAAATCGGAAAAATTTAAGTGTCCCATCAGAACACCGATAGGCGGCATTAAAATATCGCTAGTTAAGGAAGAAACTATCTTACCGAAAGCGCCACCAATAATAACACCGACCGACATATCCAAGACGTTGCCTCTGGCGATAAAACTTTTAAATTCATCAATAAAGCCCATGTGTAAATACCAACTTTTTAGAAAATATTATTCAGTAATAGACAAAAAAAAAATACATTCTGCCTCCACTTAAAACAAGCGGCCACAACCGTTTTATTCAAGCGAAGGCATAATGTATTGACTTTTTACAACAGTTAACGACTGTTGCGACGCATTCTACTATTCCGCACTTTGGCATTTCCAGCCACGATAGTGCCGGAAGAAGCTGGAGTATAAGTACGTCCCGCTCCCTCTTGACCACGATAGATACGGAATTGCCCATATCCTTGAGCCGAACGGCCTCTAGCAGACGAAGGAGCAGCTACAGCCTTGGTAGGTGCCTGAACTGCGCCTGAACGCTGTTTTCTGGCACTAGTTGATTCCAAAGAATTGCGTCCGGAAGAAGTTTTGGATCCGCGAGCAGGAACACGCCCGCCACGCTGGTGACCACCTTCACGGCAAGCGAAACCGCCTGCACTACGCCCTTTGCCCCGTTTGAGACGAGACGAACGCTCGGCTCCGGCGTTTGTGCGGTTCTTGCGAACATTGCCAAAGCTGATCAGGCGACGCTTTTCAGCAGGTTCAGCTGCTTTTTCCAAAGTGGACTCAACCCAACGCATTTCCTCATAGCGGAAATCGCGACACTGTCCGGGAACCATACCCGTCAAAGCTATAGGGCCGAATCCCCACAACAACAAACGCAAGACAGGATTGCCTAAAGAAGCGGACACTTTACGAATGCCGCGACTGTTGCCCGACAAAGCTCGCAACTCTACCCACGCGGTAGGAATGCTCTTGCGCTCTCTAATAGGTACGCTGCGCGAAGGCAACTTGGGAGCCGGAATAATTTCAGCCTCTACACTGTCGGCTCTGCCTCCCTCAACTAAGCAAACTCCCTCATGCCAAGCTTCAATAGCTTCGTCACCGGGGATACCTTCAGTTTGGATAAGAAATGTTCTTAGTTCGGAGCAAAGCGGATGGGTGAGAACAGCCCTGAAAGTAGGGTTGTTGGTTAAAATCATCAACCCTTCGGCTTCCTTGTCCAGAACGTTGACAGGGCGGACATCGGGCACGTCGACATAGTAATCGAGTTCGCCTTCGACACGCTCACCAGTGAACTTTACGTCAACTCCGCAAGGCTTCCAAAAAGCCAAATAGCGATATTGTTTTTCTGCTTTCGCAGTAGTGTCGGCACGCCTTATCCCGGGCATATCGGCATAATGACGACCGTTCATACGAAAAGACCGCACACCGCGACCGCCGGAAACATTTAAGCGTTCTCCGGAAGTGTCGGCTCCATACCGGCCTCTGCGTCTTAAAGATGCGCTCTGACGAGCCCGGCCTTTATTCAGCCGGGCTTCTCCGCCTGTAGCGCTGCGGCCCGCTGCAGACGAGCCGTAGTGGTTACGATTTCTGTTTACCAAATTAACCTGCCGCCGAAGTCGCTATTTCACGATCGGCATCAATATAAGTCTGTGCCACGGCTTGCAAGGACTCATCGTCCCAACCAGCAGCGAGGTCACGCAACTTCTCGGCGAAAGCGGCTTTAGGATCTAAACCGTTAGCGCCGGCCCAGTTTTGTACGGCATCTTTCATCTCGGAAACGATAGCGCGACGATCCTCAGGCAGATTGCTTATGGCATTATTGATATAATTTTCTGCCATGCTCTGCTTGTCCTGAGCGCCGATTTCTTCTTCGGACTCGGCGATCATAGGCTTATTCTGACTGTCGTGAATATCCAAGATACCAACGTTCTGGGCAGGAGTGAATTCGATTTGGTTGACGCCTTCAACAGGAGTCAAAGCGGCCAAAGCTTCGGTAGGACGACTCTCATGAATCATGTTAGAGACATAATTCTTGGCAGGCTCCAAGCTGCGGGCAGGAACATCGCTCAAAATTTCTCTGGCGGCCATAGCATCGTCGTCCATACGTTTGAGACGGTTGATGTCTTCAGCCTTGATATTTTCGCCCAACTCATGAGTAGGAACTTCACCCAAAGCGCCATACTGTTCCTGATCGTCGCGGAACTTGCGCTCTCTGATTTCCTCATCATCGTCGCCGTAAGAATCTTCTAAGATTTCGCTGAGGCTGCCGGATTGAGCGGCGTTCTTGGTCATCTCATCGGCTTCGGGAGTTTCATCCGTCTGACCGGTCAGAGATAACTGAACATTGTCGCGAACCTCATGCTGGGTGGTCTCGTCCTGCTTCTGAGTAACCTCTTTCTGAGAGCGAACAGTACCGAAACCGATGTGGCTCAGGTTTCTGGTAGCCTGAGTCTGAAACATACTAGTTGAAGGGTCCAAACCCCGCATTGCGTCCATGACTAATCCTCCGATGTATAACTATCTACTCTGAATTGTAAAAACTTTTATGCAGAAGTGAATAGCTTTTATGTTAAAAAATCAACAACTCCCCAAATAGCACCCTACGAGCCGAGAAAGTTCCTAGCATTTCTGCATTTATGTAAAAAAATCTTGCTCAATAAAGCTTATGTCTAAACATTTTATTACAAATGGCTCTCCAAAGTTAGACAAAACTACTAACGGGAAAGAGCTTTTTTCTGCAGAAAGTCACTTGGCTTTAGGCTTAATTGTGTGTGAATCACAACTATATCGTAAAAAAATAACCGGAGGCTACTTTGCAAGTCGTTCAAGCTTATCACCCCTTATTGCAAACTATAATGTTTACTAGTGAGTTTCCCCGCCCTCTAAAAGAAATGGCTAGTCCAGATTGGCTCAAACACTTGCTCACTTTAGAAGGAGAAGCTGAGCGACCTAAAGGAGAGCTCCCCCCCAAGGAAGAGATTTTTAAAAGTTATCGTTCCTTGCTACGCTGGGGAGGCTTTAAGCCGAGCGGTCGCAGCAAACCTGCCGCAGAATATTTAGTAAAAGCAGCTGCAATCGGCGAACTAAATTCTATAAATGCTGCCGTAGACGTACTCAACGGTGTGTCTTTACATATCGGTTTACCCATAGGTGTTATAGATTTAGATCTGTGCCATCCTCCGCTGCGTATAGACTTGGGCACCGAAGGCGAATCATATATTTTTAATAAATCCGGCCAAGAAATATCTCTCAAGGGACTCATTGTTATGCGCGATCAGGAAGGCCCTTGCGCCAACCCCGTAAAAGACTCACAGCGCACTAAAACAAATGACGAAACCAGACGCACTCTCACTATAGTGTGGGGCAACAGAGAATGTTTAGCTCCAGCGCTTATGGCTGTGCAATGGCAAAAAGAGCTATTACTCAAACTTGGAGCCAAAATAGAAGACGTCACCACTGTTTTTGAGGCTGCCCCGGAAGTTTAGCCAAAAATGGAAGTTAAAATGCGTTTAGGGGAAAAATTATTTTCCCAAGCGAATTTCTACGACAACTTTGACCAATGCGAGGTAAATATAGAATATGCATAAATCGATCCTACGTTTTGGCTTGCTCATTCTAGCAACCGCGTTTTTAAGCGGATGCACAGGTAATGATGACAATAACCCCGGCCGCTACTATTTGGAAAGTAACCGCCCCTGCCCCATTGAACAAGTAGCTAAAAATTTACCTTCCGACATATTGCCAGGAGAGACTACCATCAAATTGTATGCTTATACAGATGGTCAACCTCAGTTGATAAAGACAGCTACTTACGCTCCCCATACTGTCAGCGCGGCCAAAGTGTTGCAAGATTTGCCAACTTCAGGCCACTATTACTTAGAAGCTCAGCTTAAAGGTTCGATACGTACTTTAACTTACAAAGCTGAATTAAAAGACGCCAACATAACTTTGCGATAGTTATTAGAGACTATTTTGCAAAGCCACTAAAGAAAAAAAACGCCTCCTATTGCTATTAAATAGGAGGCGTTTAAGCTTTTAGAAGCTATAGCTAAGGAGCTGAGCGTACGGTACGACCGCTAATATCGCTGCTGCCTCCTTCACTCTGGCCAATAAAACTATTCAGAGCTTGAGCCAATTCTTCAGCGATAGTTTGACGACAGCCTTGATCGGCTAATTTCGATCCATCTTCATAGTTAGTTAAATAAGCCATTTCCACCAACACAGCAGGCATGTCAGTATTGCGCAATACATAGAAGCCTTCACGCAGAGTACCTATTTGATAGAATCCCAAGGAGCTGAGCGAAAATTCCAAAGCTTTAGCCAACTGTCGATCTTCAGGCTTAAACCAGTAAACGGAGCTGCCATTGGGGATAGAAGAAACGCTGGCGTTACAATGCAAACTAATAAAGAAATCAGCGCCGATGTTGTTGGCTGCATCACAACGCGATTGCAATTCAACTGAATCCGGAGAGCCTAACCAGCTGACATCTCGATCTGTATCGCGAGTCAGAACGACCTCCCAGCCCTCACTTTCTAACAGATCACGTAAACGCAAAGCCACATCCAAAGTGATTTGTTTTTCATATACGCCCAAACTGCGACTGTAACATCCGGGATCACCGCCACCGTGGCCAGGATCGATCACGATAACTCCACGTCTATCGACAAAGCCCAAAGTATGGCCTTTACCACTGAAAGTGTCCTTTTGAGCAAAAGATTGCAAATTGCCCTTAAAAAAGCGTACAGCTGCTGTAGTATTTAGTTCGCTTTCAGGAAAGCTAAAAGCTGTATCTTTATTTAAAAGGAAATCGATACGTAAAATAGGATGTTGGGCGCTGCCAACTTGGGTAGCGTCTGTCTTAAAGAAAAATTTGCCAGAGTCAGCTGGAAACTTCACTGTGTCGTCACTATCAACATTATCTAAATAAAGACAAAGCTTACGGCAATCGACGCAATAATTCCAAAAATAGCGAAAAGGATCTGAAGAAGTGATTAAAACATCCTCAGCTTCGGAAGAATTTTCTTCCAAATTGACCATTTCAGTTTCTAAACAAGTTAAGGCAGAAGGTTCATTTTGAGTTGCAGAAAGGGAAAATTGCGGAGAGCAAACTACACTAAGCGACTTATTATCAAACGATTCACGCAAAACCGGCGACCAATGAGTAGGCATCTTGTAAGTTAAAAGAAGATTGGGCTTACAGTCTACAGTTTCTTGCTCAGCTTGTACAGTTACATGTCCCAAATGGACTTGTTTTCGTTCTTCGCCCCATACTGTATTGTCAAAACGAAGAGTTATAGATTCAGAGTCGGAATTTATCACTTTAAAGTGGGGGCGGAAATCTAAATTAAAGGTCAACTTGGTGCCATCAGTATCATTTTTTAATACCGGAGCATATATTTTATGAGCTAAGTTAGTTGACGCAGAAATAGCATTTTCTTGTGGAGTGGCCACTAGATCTAATAATTGTATAAAAAGCTGAGGCTCAAGCAAACGCTGACCCGAGTCGGCATACATGAGACCGCGAGCCTTAATAATTTCTTTATTGGGGCCAATTATTTCCGAACTATTGGCAGAAACTATCCATTGGCCTGAAGTAGAAAAAACCATAAGGGTAGAACCACTGCCCGACCAGCTAAAGCGACGGCCTGATTTGGCCACAAGGCGTTCGGCATCTTCGCTACCCATAAGCAAGAATAAATGTTCGGACTCACCACCATTGGCAGCGTCTGGAATAGACAAAGTCCGACTGGGAATAGAGTAGCTGATGCCATCAAGCCAAAAGACTTTGTCTTTATTTGCAGCTTGAGCTTGCGCTATAGTAAAGCTACACAATATAAATAGAGTTGTAATAAAAACTAATAATAAACGAGCTTTCTTCATAACTAGAACTACAAGTCGCACCCCATTTCAAAAAAAAATCAACTGCTCCCCCACTGACATTTTTCATAACCAAAACAGTCGACTAAATGTTCTAGAATGCTGTCTTTTCCTGTCCACTTCCCAAATGTTCACAAATACAACAAAAAAGACAAAAAAAAAGAAGATGATTCACACCATCTTCTTAATTGGTTGCGGGAGAGGGATTTGAACCCACGACCTCCGGGTTATGAGCCCGACGAGCTACCGGACTGCTCCATCCCGCGATATTTCTTATCGCATTTGCGGTATCTCTCAACCGCTCCTGAAGTATACATACCGGAGCACTTATTGTCAATACATTTTCAAAGAAAACGCAAAAAAATTAAATTATTTTTTTTCGTTAGGGGTATCGTCTTCCGCATCATCCACCTTGGCAGCTCCAGAGACAGCTCTCACCATTACAAAAACTATAGCTCCCAAAATAAAGTAAGGCAAAAGCAAAGCTATAATATAAGCAATTTGGGCACGATCTCCGTAGGAACCGGAAGGTTGCTCAATACCACTTAGAGGCACTTTATATTTAAGTAGCAAATCTATAGTGTAGTTGTCGGAGACACTGCGCACAAAGTAAGACTCCTCTTTACCCTTTACATAAAGAACGTCGCGATACATTTCTACTGAAGCGACGGTGCCTTTTTTAACTTCTTGCACAAATTGGTTGTAATTTTTTTCCAAAGCCGGCGATTGAGCACGACGATGCCAACTGGCCATAGCTAAAGTTAGACAAAAAGACAACAGAGCCAAAACCACAATGGATAAACCAATTATCTTAGGCAAAGGCATTTTGCCCTTGTAGTACTTCTTTTTAGAGACTGCCATATAAACTCTCAGTTTGACTTATCAATTTTTGTGTTCTTCTGATTCAGAGGAAATTTCTTTTTTGGAGATGTGCTTCTTTATCCAATCTTTAGCCTTTTGTCGATCCAAGCGATAGAGGCGGCGCGAATCAGAGCCTTCCGGATAAGGATTATTTTTAATTTGTTCATCTAAACTCTGACTTACCTTGGTGTAAAAAGAGCTGAAATCACCGAGAGCCGGAGTAAAGCTATCACCATTCCAAGAGTAAGGAGAGGGAACATAAACAGCATTATTAGGATCGGTGGAGTTGGCTATAGCACTGGAAATCCAAATTTCAGAACGTCCGTTATTGTCATGATCGGCCACATCAAAATGGATATTGCCACCGCGCTCGGTAGTCAGGAACTTCTTGTCTACGCAACCGACCACTATACCTTGCAAAGTATCGGGGTTGTCCAATAAATTCCACACCAACAGCGCCTCTTCTTTGCTTTGGCTACTGAAATTGGCACATTGCATATTCACCAAATGGGGAAAGCCCTTAATTTTTTGGGCATAGACTTGGCTAAAAATAGCTCCTTTCCAAGAATAAACGGCAAAACTTCCAGCAAGAGACGTTTGGGGAAGTGCGCTTTTACTTTCTTCAAGCGAACTTACCAATTCAGAAGCGGGATCGTCGGAGCCGGCTACTAATAGGTCGCGTTGACCGTTACCGGTCATATCCACATAAATACAACCGACACGAGTTTTATACATATAAACGCCTAAAGAAGATAACTTTTGGGCAGCTTTTTGGTAGGCCGCTTCGGGAGAAACATAGATGCTGCCGGAATAAAATAAACTATTTACTATAGAAAATACTTCATAATAGTCATTCCAAGAAATAGCCAATTTTTGCGACAGATCTTCCAATTCGGCATTGGGGCCCAATTCTAGGGCCTGACGACAGCGTATGTAAGCTTCGCCTTCAAGTTGCTTATTTTGCAACTCCTTGGCCCAATTAAGCATACGTGCTTGCGTTATTCCTGCAGAATATGCGTCAGTTCTGGAAATATCCAAAGCTTGACGGGTATAACTATCGGCGGCACTGTATACATGAGAGGCGGCCGCTTCTTCTGCCAATCCCAATAAAGAGGCGGCATATTTGGCGCGTATACTAACATCTGAAGGCGAATTTTGAAATTCGATACGCAACTGATTGCTTTCTGAACTAAAGTCACCGTTTATTAAATCGGCAGTTCTCCCCTGTCCCAGGCTTAGTAAATCAATTTTTTTGTTATTTTGTATATAGAGCAAACTGCCTACAACTAAGGCCAAAGCCAATAAACAAATAATAAAACAACTAGGCAGAGAGAAAACAGATTTACCGGAGCGCAAACGTTTGCGCACATCTGAAGCTTCTTTAGCCAATTCAGGATCGAGATTTTCAGCCTGTTTCAAAGTTTCTTTGATACTTTTGGCAGCTTCTTTACCACTATTCCACAATGAAGCGCTTCCGGAACCAGAATCGACAGACATGGAAGCCCTATCTATGATTACCCTAGCCAAATCTTTGCGAAGATCTTTTTTTAGTTCTTCGTCTGCCACTTCGGCAATAGCTTCATAAATGGCGCCTTTTTCCAAAGTAACAGCTTGAGCCGGATCGTCTTTAAGCCAGGCATAAACTTGAGAAGCAATATCTCCCGGCAAAGTTTTACATTTACCAGAAAGACGACGCAAGTCGGAGACAGCCCCGATATAATTTTCTTCATGCAAACAGCAGGCAGCACACAATACTGAAGCATCAGCTATGGAAATGCGATTATCTAAGAGCTTACGTCCTAAAGCTCTAGCTTTAAGGTAGTTGCCATCACGATAGAGAGAAATAGCAGTAGATACGGCTATACGACTAGCCTTAACTGTGACGGTAGACTCTCCCCCTGAAGTCTTGAATACGATCTTGCCTTCTCCGGAGTTGCCACCCAAAGCAGTCATATCCAAAGTAAGCATAATGCGCTGATTGTTACTGGCAAATTCTTGAGGTTGAGCAATAATCCAATCTACGTCAGCGCGTAAAGTTCCATAAAGGTAGCCCCTGCCCACATTGCTGATATTGATAATAGTATCTACTTCATCGTCAGCACATTCGACAGTTAAAGAATTGGTGGAAAGATTTAAAATAGGCTTACTGACGTAGCCGGAGGACTCCAAAAAGACTTCTAGCCCTACAGAACGTTGACGATTAGCTTGCCTGGCTTCCTTAGCTTTTTGGGCCAATTCTTCGTAGCCGTTATTTTCCAACCAATATTCAAAATCACCATTATATAAATAGCGTACGGAAGAATTCCAATCTTTATCAGCCTTAAGAATAAGCTCTTTGTCTGTAGAGGCTTGCCAATGTTTGACAGAATTGGAACTAAAAATTTTGCCTACAAAACGAGCCTCTAAGGGCTTTCCACATTTTGAGCACAAAGAAGCTTTGTAAGGATTGTCGTTGCCACAAGCTTGGCACTTCACAGTTGTGGGCAAGCTCAAAGTTTTAGAAACGGATTCAGAATGGGTGCAACGGCAACCAAAAACAGCACAACGCTCTATTTTATCCCAACATTCGTCATGATAAAGATAGCCACACTGACCACACAATGTGCATCCTAAAGCATTGCCGCTGCTCCCATCTTCATTCTGCTTGGCAAAAGGCTTGCCACAAACAGGACAAACTCTCTCAGATAGAGACATAAAAAACCTTCCGTTTCCTTTGCTTGGTCAGGGCCTAAAAGCCCCCAAAAAGCGCCTTCGGGACTATTCTTAAGAAGGTATTTATTACCTGCCTACCTTGCTGAAAGGCCTATTTTCTGGCTGTGGCCTTTAAATATGTTTTTATGTCTGCAGCCAAATTTTTACTAAATATTGGCAGGGAATCGCCTCCTGGCGTAAAAATCGCGCCAAGCGAATTAGGGGGAGGAGTTGGCAACATTGGAGATGGATACATGAGTAAAAAAATAGTAAAAGATGTAACCAAAGCCAATAGGATACGCAGCAGCAAGACAAACATGAAACTAGCTGCGCCCTTAGAGGCGGTACTAAGTCCCATCAACAGTTTTATGAATATGGAGACCTCCGGAGGTATCGTCCTCTTGTTGGCCACTATAGTAGCTCTCATTTGGGCAAACTCTATGCCTGAAAGCTATCTTGGCTTCTGGGGCACTCACGCTCGCATAGGCATAGGCTCTTTCAGCTTGGAGCATACGCTACTTGAATGGGTTAACGACGGCTTAATGGCCATCTTCTTCTTGCAAGTCGGCTTAGAAATAAAACGTGAAATGCAAGTTGGCGATCTCTCCAGTTTTGGCCAAGCTATTTTGCCAGTTATTGCCGCTGCCGGCGGTATGCTGGTACCGGCTATTCTCTTTAGTCTCTGCGCCATGGGCACTCCCTACACTCATGGCTGGGGCATTCCCGTGGCTACCGATATTGCTTTCGCTTTAGGCGTTATTACTATGCTGGGCAAGCGCGTCCCCAATAGTTTGAAAGTCTTTTTGGTAGCTTTAGCTATTGCCGACGACTTGGGAGCTGTTTTAGTAATTGCTTTGTTCTACAGCAGCAACATTAACGTAGCCGCTTTAGTTTCAGCTTTGGCTGTATTTGTTATTTTGCTCCTTCTTAACAAACTCG
>ERZ869991.121-NODE-121-length-22935-cov-5.947983_pt1 | contig 22935 bp, 14 predicted proteins | sample MGYA00520862_ERZ869991 | MGnify/ENA primary metagenome ERZ869991 (study PRJEB32232, sample SAMN07284978) | human gut metagenome | biome: human-associated habitat; material: feces | host: Homo sapiens | place: Tanzania | collected 2014-08-11 ...
TTTTCTTGCAAATCAGACATGAAAGAGAAAAAATTGTTCCTTGTACTGTTAGTCCAGTCACAATCTATTTGTATCTCATCAACTCTTTTTATATCGTTGGTTTCATTCATCTGCAATATTCTGGAAATAATCTTGTTAGCCAAACCTTTAGTGCTGTTTTTCATACAGTCGTTAACAATGAAAACCACAGGTATAACTTTTATATTTTCTGGTACGGAAGACACAAATCTTATAGTGGCATTTGGTACTGGGAAACCGTCGTTGCCGGCTACAATGTCAAAATATCTTATATATATGTTCTTTATGTTGTGCAGTTGCAAAAATTCGGTTTTGCAACTGTCTAAGCAAAACACAGTGCTCCAATAATATATAGAGTGCACAGCTTGCTGTTTCTTTGTGTTGCATCCTGCAAAAAACAGAAATATGAAAAGTATGAATAATAGTTCTTTTTTCATTGTTGTATCGTAAATAGATGATATGTTCTGCGAAAGTAACACTTTTTGTTGCATGATGTATAACTCATGATGAAAAATGATGATATATACATTATATTGTTTAGTCTACTTGACAAATTGAAGTAAAAGAAAAATAAAATTGTAGATATAAGTCAATAAATAAAATAAAATATTGTGACTTTACACTACTTTTATTATTTTTGCATGTGAAAACGTATAGGAAATTCTAACTAAATACACGTAATTTTTTATTAAACTATGAGCGAAAAAAGAGTTTATACCTTTGGAAACGGAAAAGCTGAAGGTAGAGCAGACATGAGGAATTTGCTCGGTGGTAAGGGAGCCAACTTGGCAGAGATGAACCTTATCGGTGTACCGGTTCCTCCAGGATTCACTATCACAACAGATGTTTGTAACGAATATTTTGAAAAAGGAAAGGACGATGTTGTCAATCTGTTGAAAGATGATGTCGTTGCTTCTGTACATCATATTGAGAACTTGATGAACAGCAAGTTCGGTGATGTTGAAAATCCACTTCTTGTTAGTGTACGTTCTGGTGCACGTGCTTCAATGCCTGGTATGATGGATACTATCCTTAACCTTGGCCTTAATGATGAGGTTGTTAAGGGATTGGCTAAGAAAACCGGCAATGAGCGTTTCGCATACGATAGCTACCGCCGTTTCGTACAGATGTACGGTGATGTGGTTTTGGGTATGAAACCGGTTAACAAGGAAGATATTGATCCGTTTGAGGCTATTATCCAGAAGGTTAAAGCTCAGCGCGGCATCACTCTCGACAACGAGATGAATGTAGACGAGCTGAAACAACTCGTTGAACTCTTCAAGGCTGCTATCAAGGAGCAGACAGGCAAAGATTTCCCTACAGATCCAATGGATCAGCTCTGGGGCGCAATCTGCGCTGTGTTCGACAGCTGGATGAATGAGCGCGCCATCCTCTACAGAAAGATGGAAGGAATCCCAGCAGAGTGGGGTACTGCCGTTTCTGTAATGGCAATGGTATTCGGTAATATGGGTGATACATCAGCTACTGGTGTTTGCTTCAGCCGTGATGCTGCAACAGGAGAGAATGTATTCAACGGAGAGTATCTTGTTAATGCTCAGGGTGAGGATGTCGTTGCCGGTATCCGTACTCCGCAGCAGATTACAAAGCTCGGTTCTCAGCGTTGGGCAAAGCAGCAGCAGATTCCAGAGGAGGAGCGTGTTGCTAAATATCCTTCAATGGAAGAGGCTATGCCTGAAATCTACGCTCAGCTGAATGCTCTTCAGGAGAAACTGGAGCATCACTATCATGACATGCAGGATATGGAGTTCACCGTACAGGAAGGAAAACTGTGGTTCTTGCAGACTCGTAACGGAAAGCGTACAGGTACTGCAATGGTGAAAATCGCCATGGACTTGCTGCGTGAGGGCGAAATCGACGAGAAGACTGCTCTTGAGCGTTGTGAGCCAAATAAGCTTGACGAACTTCTTCATCCGGTATTTGATAAGGATGCGCAGAAAAAGGCTAAGGTGCTGACTCGTGGTCTTCCTGCATCTCCAGGTGCTGCTTGCGGACAGATCGTATTCTTTGCTGATGATGCAGAGAAATGGCATGATGCCGGTCACCGCGTTGTTATGGTTCGTATCGAGACAAGTCCTGAGGACCTTGCCGGTATGGCTGCTGCCGAGGGTATCGTAACAGCTCGTGGAGGTATGACTTCTCATGCTGCCGTTGTGGCTCGTGGTATGGGTAAGTGCTGTGTTTCTGGTGCTGGCGCCCTGAATATCGACTATAAAGCAAGAACTGTAGAGATTGACGGTGTTACTCTGAAAGAGGGCGACTATATCTCTCTGAACGGTTCTACTGGCGAGATATACTTCGGTGAGGTTAAGACTAAACCGGCTGAGGTAACTGGAGACTTCGCTGATTTGATGAAGCTCTGTGATAAGTATACAAGACTTGTCGTTCGTACGAATGCTGATACTCCTCATGATGCAGAGGTGGCTCGCAACTTCGGTGCTGTTGGTATCGGTCTTTGCCGTACTGAGCATATGTTCTTCGAGAACGAGAAGATTAAGGCAATGCGTGAGATGATTCTTGCTGATACTGTTGAGGGACGCAAGAAGGCTCTTGAGAAACTCCTTCCTTACCAGCAGAAGGACTTCTACGGAATTCTGAAGGCTATGGACGGATGTCCTGTTAATATCCGTTTGCTCGACCCGCCATTGCATGAGTTCGTACCACACGATCTCGCCGGTCAGGAGATTATGGCTAAGGATATGGGCGTAACCGTTAAGGAAATCCAGCAGCGCGTAAACAGCTTGAGCGAGCATAACCCAATGCTTGGTCATCGTGGTTGCCGTCTTGGCAATACATATCCTGAAATTACCGAGATGCAGACAAAGGCTATCCTCGGTGCTGCTATTCAGTTGAAGAAAGAGGGTCACGATCCTCATCCAGAGATTATGGTTCCGCTGATTGGTATCGTTAACGAGTTTGATATGCAGGAGAAGGTTATCCGTGATACTGCTAAGGAACTCTTTGAGAAGGAAGGTGTTGAGATCCCATTCCGCGTAGGTACCATGATTGAGATTCCTCGTGCCGCCCTGACTGCTGATAAGATTGCAGCTAAGGCTGAGTACTTCAGCTTCGGTACTAACGACTTGACTCAGATGACATTTGGATACAGCCGTGATGATATCGCAAGTTTCTTGCCTGTATATCTCGACAAGAAGATTCTTAGTGTTGACCCATTCCAGGTTCTTGACCAGAATGGTGTTGGTCAGTTGATTGAGATGGCTGTAGAGAAGGGTCGCAAGACTCGTCCAAACCTCACTTGCGGTATTTGCGGTGAGCATGGTGGTGAGCCTTCATCTGTCAAATTCTGTGACAAGGTTGGTTTGAATTACGTTAGCTGTTCTCCGTTCCGCGTGCCTATCGCACGTTTGGCTGCGGCACAAGCTGCTGTCGAGAACAAGTAACAAAATATTGATTCTCAGATAATTAAGAGGAAAGTCCTGATACAAAGGGCTTTCCTCTTAATTCGTTTTTGGCGGTTTATCCGCTGAAATGGGTAGAATGACGGTATTTGTTTTACAAATGTTTTGCAACTTTAGCATGGATGTTTTGCAAATGTTTTGCAACTTTTCAAGGTCTTATTAAACTTAATTTATAGAATGATATGGCAACTTTTAAAACTGTGGTAATGAAACAAAGGGTTGATGGATTCTTCCCTGTTTATATTCGTATTACACACAATCGAGATGTATCCTGTATTTGTCCGCCAGATATTCAAACAGGCATTGGTGGATTTTAATGACTATTACAATAATGTTCTTCGTATTACCACTAATCCATGGCTGAAAGTTCGTATTCCTAAATCTGATACTCCAGAGAAGAGAGCTATTACCATGGAAGAGTGCAGAGCTTTCTTTGCAGCTCCTTTGCCATCAACTGACAGGGTTAAACCTTTGGCTAAGTTCGGTATTGATGTTGCCATGATGGTGTTGTGTTTTGCCGGAATGAATACTGTTGATATTTTTAATCTTAAAAAAGGAGGATTATCATGACGGCATTTAGATATTTAAGGAAATGAGTACAAACGAAATATTCATTCAAATGCTTTCGGGCTATGACATAACGACTGAACAATAAAAGCGCAATGCTATCTTTGAAGTAAATCAGCAGATTATTCTTGCAGGTCTTTGCAATGGAGGCTTTTTCAACAAGGCTACTTCCTATGGTGGTACTTGTCTGCCAAGGCCATAATCACAAAATTGAAGGCTAAGAAGGCAGTAAAATACAGCAGACACTACCGTTGTCATTATGCCGAAATTGAAGTCATGCTCGAGAAACGTGCCGTAAGGTTGTTCTTCTGCAAGAGAGGAAAAAAGGAAGCGTGGAAAGTGCTCGTTGTTGCTGAACTCACGGGCGCTGATTCCGATGAGCTGACCATCCAGATTATTGAAAACGATAAGAGGATGGCCGCCTTCTTTGTTAGCACTTCGAAAAGTTTCATTTCTGTATATCATTATCAATCAGCCTGTTCTATATAATTTTCTCCGTTTTATGACACTTTGACACTTCTTTTGCAAAAAAAATATATTTCATAAAATCAAAATCCTTCGACCAATTTTTCATATTCGCTCCTATAAATCATGTATTGAGTTCTTGCTTCTATCACATTGCTCATAGCTTCAGTTTTTTGACTATGAGCATCAAGCAAATCAGTTAATGTAGCCATTGAATTATCATATCTTAACTGCATATTGTGCAAATTATCTTCTGCTTGCACAAAAGCCTTTACTGCAGTTGAAATCATTCTATAGCTATCCTCCACATTCTGTTTTACCTGATGATTCTGTATATTCAACAACCGTTCATTCTTTTTCAGGTCAAGTTTTGCATTTTCAAGCGAAAGTTTTGCTTTCTTCACGCCTTTTATCTCTTTTCCCCAATGCCAAAGCGGAATAGAAAGTGTTGCCATCAATACAGGCATATCTCCTTTTATCTCACTTTTGTATGAATAACCGTCAACATTACCTTTTATGTATGCCCATCCATATTTTGAGTACTGGGCAGAAAGGGCAAATGTTGGAAGATATGAGGCACGTGCCTGTTTTATCTCAAGCTCCTTAACCTTTATATTTTGCAAAAGCAACTGATATTCCGGACGTTCTGTAATATTTCCTGCTGTACCCCCAGTAATACTGTCATCCTCCAATGATGTAAGTGATTTTAGTTCAGAATCATCAATTTCTATTGGAGTATTAATATCAACTCCAAGCACAGCACACAGTGACATTCTGCATAACTCAACTCCATTCATCGCTTTATTCAGATTATATTCCATCTGCGAACGCTTTGAATCAATACGAAGCAAATCACTGTTTGTAGCCATCTCCACATCAACAGACCTCTTTGTCATAGCCATTAAAGAATCCATCTGAATAATATATGACTTTATCACATCTACTTTACTTCTCGTGGCAAGAAATGTATAGAATGCCTTGTCTGCATTATATATTATGTCACGGCGTGTTTTTTCGCTTTGGATTTTCTGTACCTCCACCCCAATGTCAGCAAGTTTGTTGCCTGTTGTAATTCTGCCTCCAGCATATATTGGAAGAGACAGAGAAATTCCAGCCATGTATGTTCCTTTCATCTGCAACTTGGATGTTTCAGACAATTTATTGTCTTTCGTGAAAACATCCATTACAGTAGCATCAATATCGGGGAAATACGAAGCTCTGGCAATATCCTTGTCGAGCATCGCCTGATGCAAGACATTTGTTTGCTTCTGCATGTCCTCACTGTTTTTCAGAGCCATCTCACGACATAATGTCTGAGTCAACTTAATGCCTGACAAACGTTGCGGGAACGCCTGACAAGCAATAAAAAGAAAGGTTATTATAAAAAGTTTTTTCATCTTTTATTTCTGTTTTGATATATGATAGAACGCAGTATAGAACAAAGGCAACAATGCTAAAGTTATAACGGTTCCCATTGCCAAGCCACTCATTATTGTTACAGCCATTGCCGAATACATCGGATCTGTTACGAGTGGCAACATTCCAAGTATCGTCGTTGCACTCGCCATTATAACTGGTCGCACACGGCTTACCGTAGCATTCACGACAGCATCGTATGGCGACACACCTTCATTTGTCAAGCGCGTTATCTCATCAACAAGCACAATGCCGTTCTTTACCATCATTCCCATCAATCCCATAAAGCCGATAATAGCCATAAAGGTGAATGGCGAACCACTAAGATATAAAGCTGGGGCTATGCCACAAATGGTAAATGGGAAACACATAAGTATCAGTATAACTTTCTTCCATTTTCCGAAAAGAAGAAGCAGAATGGAGAGAATGACAAACATTGTCAAGGGACTATACTTTATCAAATTGTCGTTAGACGACGACTGAGCCTCTTGCTCACCTATCCAACGCATAGTATACCCCTCAGGAATCCTAATTTTCTCAATAGCTGGTTTAATGTCATTCAAAACCTTTGCCGGAGTAGCCGCCCACTGCTCAAAGTCCGGATCACATTCTGCTTCTATTTGTCTTTGTCCGTCAACACGGTGTATCATCTGCTCTTCCCAACCAAGACTGTCGCTGTTTGTAATACTGCTTAGAGTTGCCGACTTAACCATATTGTCCGACATCTCCTTGACAGCCACTCCTCCCTTCATAGCTTTTGCAGTCTCTATTGCATCCGCATTGACATTCGGCTGTGCCCAAACTGGCACATCACTTATATCCTTAATTCGTGAACCATCGGCATTGCGCACTCTGAAATTCACAAGTACCTGATTATCCTGATCGTTTATTACGCCACATGTCATACCATCACCGACAGCCTTCAGAGAATTGCCAACATCTCCTCTGTTTATACCGGCACGACGAGCATCAATATCAGAATAGTTCATACTAACATTCTTTCCTAATGGTCGCCAGTCGTTCTCTACAGAGAATGGATCAACATACTTGCATTTGCGCATTATATTCTCCGCCTGCATAGCCAAAGATTTCAACACATGAGGGTCAGGACCTGAAAATGCCACTTCTACAGTATGCGAAGTTTGTATAGAGAAATTGTATTTGCGTGCCCTAATATATCCGTCAGGATACATTTCGCGCAATTGTTGTCTTATTTTAGGCAGAACCTTGCAAACCGTGGCATAATCCTGGCAATCGATTATAAGTTCGCCATAGCAGTCTCCACCGGCAGTCATCGGACGCACAAGACAATAGTGTGCCGGAGCGCTACCCATTGATGCAGCTACAGAAACAACACCCGGATTTTTCTTCACTACTTTGCTCATATTTATAAGGTCATCACGCACCTTATCTGGATTAGTCTGTCCTGGAGCAAAATACTCTATTACAAATTGCTTGTAGGAAAAATCCGGGAAAAAGAGATTCTTTACATGACCCATAAGCATAGAAGAACCGAGAAGGGCAAGCACAGCACAGCAAACCGTGGTTTTCTTCCACTGAATAAGAGTTGATATTATCTTTCTCACTATCCGTTGCATCTTGCCTTCCGCCACATCATTTTCTTTGAGTTTGTTTCTTAATGGCAGCATGTATTTTGCAAACATTGGCACCTGTGTCAATGCCAATACCCACGACACCATAAGACTGACAAAAAGCACAAGGAACAAATCTCTGGAATACTCTCCTGCTGTATCCGGTGACAGAAAAATACAAAGGAAAGCAGATGCAGCAATCACTGTAGCACCAAGCAACGGCATTGCTGTTGCCGAACAGATACGCAGAAAACTTGTCTTTGGACCAAGTCCTCGCTGCTTGTCTACAAGAATACCATCGATAATGACAATTGCATTGTCAACGAGCATTCCCATAGCCACAATAAATGCACCAAGAGATATGCGTTGCAATGTTGTTCCACACATGAGAAGTATTGGGAATGAGCCTGCTATAGTTAGCACAAGACCAGCTCCGATAATTAGTCCGCTGCGCAATCCCATTGTAAAAACAAGAGCTATTATCACAATAAGAACCGATTCAAGCAGATTTATCATAAACGAAGAAATAGCCTCATCAACCTTGTCCGGCTGAAAGAACACCTTTTGGGTGTCAAGTCCTGCCGGAAAATCAGCTATCGTATGTTGCATCTTGGCATCAACAGCCTTACCCACATCTGGAACAATCACATCCTTATCCATTGATATACATAAAGCGATAGCTGGCTTACCATCTACAAAGAAGCCGTAAGTCTGAGGTTCTTGATAACCACGCTCCACGTCAGCAATATCACCGATACGCAGCTGTTTACCGTCAAGGGTTTTGATCGTCATATTACGTATGTCGTTCTCGTCCTTTGCTCTGCCGCTTACTCTTACTTGCAAGCTCTGATCGTCAACATCGTATTTATCACCATCCACAGTCTTGCATGCATCTTGCAATGCCATCATAATCTGTGTTGGCAACATTCCGTTGCGAGCAATTTTATCTTTCGACAACGTAATGTTGATAACCTCCTTGCGGTCACCGGCAATAACCACGCGCTTCACTCCTTTCACTGTCAATATCTCGCGACGAAGTTTCTTGGCATAACGCAACATTTCCGGATAATCAAAACCATCGCTTGTCAAGGCATAAAACATGCCATAGACATCCATCATGTCGTCTACCACAATCGGATCATAGCATCCCTGTGGCAGACTGTTGCGCACATCGTTCACCTTTCTGCGCAACAGGTCGAAATGCTGTTCTATGTCTTTCATTAGAACAGTTTCCTTGAACTCTACCGTTAGTTGACAAACTCCCGGAGAACACTCGCTTTTTATTTTCTTCACATCTGGAAGAGTACGCAACTGGTCCTCCATAAGCTGTGCAACCTGAAGTTCCACTTCATGAGCTGTTGCACCTGGATAAACAACAACTACATTGCATTGCTTAATAGGAATTGCCGGATCTTCCAACTTTGGCATCTGCAAAAACGACAATACACCTGCCATGAGTATTGCTACCATCAACGACCAAAATAATGTCGGACGGCGCAAGAAGAATGTGGTCAGTTTCATTATTCAATATTTTTCTATAAATACAACTAACAGAAGAACATATTTATATATTATAAGATGTCTCCAACGTTTGTCTTTGATGCAGCGTTTAGGATACGAACCTTCTGCCTCTCCGTAAGATGATGCACACCAGCACAGACTACGGTCTCGTTCCCATACAAACCATCTTTAATTACGACTTTGCCATCTTGATTAAAGCAACCAACAGAAACTTGCTTGCGCAACACGGTATTGTCTTTCTCTACAAGCCATACATAGTTTTTCCCATCCATACGGAACAGAGCATTTACAGGAAGCGCAACAATATTGTCGGCAGCTGTCTTTTCTGACATTTTCATTCTTACATTTACATTCATGCCTGAAGTAAGTTTTCCCTTACTCCCAACAAAAGCCAGTTTCATCGTATACAACTGCGAGTTGTTTGCCTTTGGCGTAATGCTGACAAGGTGCAAGCTATATACCATACTCTCATCAATAGAAGAAGTACAACTGAAATCTCTAAGCTTTTCTTTATTGGCATACAAGACTGCAGGAATATCAACCTCCACTTCCATACCATTCACATCAAGAATATTCACTATCGGAGAACCAGCTTGCACCATTTCGCCAACTTCGTAGTTTCGTTGTTGTACATATCCATCTGACGGTGAACGCAAAACACAATAGCTAAGCTGGTTTTTATCCGACTGTAGCTTAACTCCTACCTGACGAAGTCCTGCTAAAGCCTTTTCATAGTCGTTGCCACTCACGTTTCTTGCATCAGCAAGTACTTTAAGTCTACCGACTTCCGCCTTCAACTGATCATACTGTATTTGTGATGCCTCAACGCCAAGTCGGTAGTCCTTTGTATCAAGCATAGCTATCAGCTGTCCTTTTCTTACATAATCGCCCTCCTTGACGTATATACGCTCTATCTGCCCACCAGTTTTAAAACCGACATTTACATCACGTGCTTCCTTAACAATACCAGAGAACTGTTTGTCCGCCTCCATACCTAAGCATTCGGGCTTAACCACCTTTACCGTCTTAACCAATGGTTGCTCAGCAGAATTTCTGCAAGCAACTATTGTCAAAGCGCAAAATAATAAGAACAGTAAATTTTTCTTTGCCATATAAACCTAATATTATAATAAAAAGAATTACATCTTCAAATTGAGTTTGTTCTCACCAGAATGCAAGTCTGTATGCTCACCCTTCCAAACGAAATATGCTTTAACGCCATCAGGTACAACCAATGTTGCCGCAAGCTTCTTCCCTTTTACTACATAAGAGGCAGAAATCAATCCCTGTGGATGTGGCATAGTGCCTGAGGCTTTTGTCAAAGTTCCGAGATGAGGCTCAATCTTTACCACCTTGAATCCTGGAGCATCTGAATCAATGCCAAGAACTGTGCGATAATACTCCACGTTAGGATTTGCACCCCACGCATGACAATCGGAACGCGTATTCTCAACCTTTGAATCTTCCCCCCATGTTGTAAGTCCAAGTTCAAGATTCTTGCGCCAGATATCAAGACGTGGAATATATCCGTCTCCAAATCCAGCAATGCACAGTGCCTGATTTACATAATACTGATAGTAGATGCTTGCCTGCACAAGATTGTCTTTTTCATTGATGATTTTTCCACCTATGGCTGTAGCCTCTTCACCAGTCACTATGCCAGTAAGTATAGCAAGAGTGTTTGCATGCTGTGAATATGACTTCTTGTCAGCATTGTCGGCAAAAAGACCTCTCGTCTTGTCATAATAGTTTTTCTTTATTGCTTCGGCAAGTAATGCAGCCTTTTTTGCATCGTGTTCTGCATAATATTCTTCACCATACTCTGCCTCAAGCTTTGCAGCCATCTGATATGCAGAAAGCAACTGCAAATCTACAACACCGTTATGCCCTGTTTTGTCTGGCACTGGAGCACCCTGTTTCCAATTGCGCCCAGCATTCTCCGCCCAGTCTGTAAATTGCCAATAAGGCACATCTTTCAATCTGCCGTCGGCTTCTTGATACAGTTCGAAGAAGTGCAAAACTTGCCTTACTCCATTCAGCTGTTTTTTGATAAATTCCGCATCATCACGATATCGGCTATAGTCATACACCATACCTATCCAATGAAGAGAGAAAGGAGGAATCAGACTAATCTTGTCTGACGGATAACGGCTTTGTGTCAGTCCGTCGGGGTTGCGCGATGCATCAATAAGCTGTATTGCCTTTTTGGGCAGACGATCATCGGCAGTGTTGAAATATGTTATCATTGCCTGTATGCGTGTATCTCCAACATACTGCAACTGCTCATAGTAAGGACAGTCTGTATATGTATCCATTGCGCAAAGCTGTAATGTGCGCCACCCTACCTCAAGGATTTTCTCCATAGTCTTGTCGGAACAAGAAGCTTGCGAGGTTTTACTAAAAGGATATCTTACTGTCTGGGATTTTACATCGGATATCGTAAGAGGCTCATTACCTGTCTGCACATCAATACCCACATATCTGTAAGTGCGCCAATTGAGCGTAGTGAAGTTAACATCTTGATTACCTGTTACGGGAAGAATAATACTGTCGTTTCGGGCAATGAAATATTTTCCAGCCGTTTCATTGCGGTTATTCTTGTATCCCTTGTCTCCATATAGAGCCTCAGCATATCTTACTACAACCGTAGCCCCCTTTCCTCCCTTCATCAACATGTTGAAGTAAGCATTGGTAAGCACCTTATTGTCGAGCAAAATTGTTTTCTTTGTATTTGCAGGTATCGTAATCGGTGTCCATGCCTTGTCACCTATCTTGTCAGTCTTTATTGACATCTGTGGTGTTACTGATGGGATAAGTTCCCAATCACCGATTGTAATAGCTGTTGACCCTGAAGGCAAACCAGCCGAAATGCCAATAGCTTTTGTCCAAGCCGAAGGAGCTATATTCATGTTGATAAACTCACCAGGCTCTAAGGCATAGAAACCAAGTACATGCTGTTCCAACTGATGGTAAGCATTCAGTTTCCTCACTTGCCAAGAACCGTTTGAGTTAATCTTCTGTGCTTCCTGACCTATACCAAATAGAATGAAGCCTGTACATACCGACACCTGATGAACAGCGCGTTTGTTGCCATCGTTCCATACCACAGCTCTCACTATATTGTTTCCAGCCGTGAGATATGGTGCAAGATCCACAGTATGGTAATACCAATGACGAGCGTCACCAAGCGAAGGACCTGTCGAAACAAGCTTGTCGTTGACATACAACTTATATTTATTATCGGCAGAAACCTCTACTTTATATTCTGATGGTACACTTTCAAGTTTAAAAGTCTTTTGATACTCGTAAACACCGTATTGAGTAAGATTCTCGCCCGGCATACATATCCAATATGCAGTCTTTGGCTTGAGCGGTGCATTTGCTGCCGACGATGTAGCAATGCAACATGTAGCCAATAGACAAGCCACCATAGCTTTCATAAAACAATTTCTCATTTGTATATTGATTTAATCAGATTAATAAAATTCCTCTTTTTATCTATTTTCAATCATCAAAGACAATTACTTCATTCCGTGACATTTCTCCACGACAATGTCGTCAGTCAAAATAAATTTAGCCTCTTGACTGAAGTTGCGGCTTGAATTGCCAACCCTAACAGTATACGTACCTTTGTCGGCAATCCACTCTGATGATTTCTCGTTATATGAAGCAAGTTCGTCAGGAGTCAACGTAAACGAAACTGTTTGTTTCTCGTTCGGTTTCAGCAGATTTGTCTTCACAAAACCCTTGAGTTCCTCCGTTGGCTTGTCTATCTTGTCTGTAGGAGCCGAGAGATACAACTGCACAACTTCCTTGCCTGCCACCTTACCAGTATTTTTTACGGTTACCGTAGCTACGATCTCACCGTTAAACTTCTTCTTGCTCAGCTTTAGTTTGTTTATTTCAAAAGTAGTGTAAGACAAGCCATAGCCAAATTCATAAGCAGGGGCAACATTATGTGTATTACTGTGACGATAGCCCACATATATACCTTCGTTATAAACAGTACTGTCTGGGTGATCTGCAGGAACACCTGGGAAAGATACAGAACTTGGCACATCCTCATAGTTTTTCGGGAAAGTAACAGCAAGTTTTCCAGAAGGATTGTCCTTACCTGTCATAATGTCGGCAACCGCATTGCCACCCTGTGCTCCTGGAAGCCAAGCCACAAGTATGGCATCAACCTTGTCTGCCCAAGAGTAGGCATCCACTACGCCATCAATATTCAATACAACAACAACTTTTTTGCCCTTGGTATGGAAAGTCTTTGAAGCCGTCTCTATAAGAGCAAGTTCATTTGCAGACAGACGGAAATCTTTATCAGCTTTTCTATCGCTGCCCTCTCCTGCATTGCGAGCAATTGTTATAACAGCCAAGTCGTTGGCATCGGCAAGTTGCGACATCTCGCTGTCACTCCATGTGCGCTCTGGCAAGACTGCCAATTTTTGCAATATATTTGTACGTGTTGGAGTTTTTGCCTTTTCTTCTTTAATATAGTCAAGATGCAATTTTTTCAATGTCGGATCTATTTTCAAGCCAGCAGCCTCTAAGCCTTCATCTATAGATACGTTATGCGCACTTGCCACCTCACCAGAACCTGTTCCTCCGATGAATATAGAGTATGACGCATTACCGAGCAGACAAACTTTGCGTGAAGAGATTGGCAAAGCGTTGTTATCGTTTTTCAGTAGTACCATACCCTCGGTGGCTGCATGGCGAGAAACCAAAGCATGAGCTGCCAAATCTGGATTGTCTGAATGTTTCTCACCTTTATACGACGGACATTTCATTATCAGTTCCAAGATACGCTCTATATTACGGTCAAGGTCTTTCACGTCAAGCTTACCGTCTTTTAATGCAGCCGTGATTTTCTTTGTCTCTTGCTTTCTTCCCGGCATAAGCAAGTCATTTCCAGCCCACACTTGTGCCGGATAGTCTCTACCGGCAAACCAGTCGGTAGTCACAGCTCCTTTATATCCCCATTCATCACGCAGGATAGTAGTAAGAAGATATTTGTTCTGCGAAGCAAAAGTGCCGTTCACCTTGTTGTAGGAACTCATTACAGTCCACGGATTGGCTGTCTTTACAATATACTGGAAAGCACGTAGATAAATCTCGCGCAAAGCTCTCTCACCAACCACTGCATTCACGTATGCTCTTCCAGTTTCCTGATTGTTTACGGCAAAGTGCTTTACAGAAGTACCTACGCCATTCGACTGCACACCGTTCACGAAAGCAGCTCCAATGTGTCCTGTCAGAAATGGGTCTTCAGAATAATACTCATAATTTCTGCCGCACAGTATATTGCGCTGGATGTTCACTCCCGGAGCAAGCAGAATATCAACTCCATACTCTTTCACTTCGTTTCCCATAGCATTTCCAACCTCATATACAATCTGCGGATTCCAAGTTGATGCGAGTATTGTTCCTGTAGGAAAAGCCGTAGTGTAATATCTTCGTGTCACTCCCTCTCTCAAAGTGTCAATACGCAATCCCGCAGGTCCATCTGCCATGATTATATAAGGTATACCTAAACGTGGTATGCCGTGTTTCAATCCTGCAGCCCCTGGCACTGGTCCTCTCACGCTACCTGCAACAGGTCCATTGCCAGCCGTATTTACATCCATACCTATTCCGTGAATAAACTCTATTTTCTCGTCAAGAGTCATGGCTGCAACGACATCCTTTATGCTCGCCTTCCCCAACTGCGGCAATACGTTCTGTGCCGTTGCCGTCAGTCCACAAGCTATGGTTAATGCTATTATAGTTTTTTTTGCTTCCATAAAATTTTTATTTCTATTTAGGTTAGTTGAATTTATATTGTGCTACGCTCAAATTATCAGAAAACGCTGTTACTTTTTATCTCCACTTTTATATATAGATATCGGTCCGGCAATACCCTCGCTTGCCAAAGTTGAATTCTTCAGCATTTTGAACAATCGTTGTCCGTCTTTTCCACGCTTTACAAATTCATTATACATTGACGGAGTGACATTTATAGAGAATGTATTCAAACCTTTCTTCACATATTCTGTTATATCAAACAAGAATGGAGAAAATATCCTCGTTCCTGCACAAGTGCCGTTTACGCACAGTTCGGCAGCATAGCCTACTTTGCCCAAATCAAGATAAAGGCGTCCGTGTTTGTTCTTTGGAAGTTTTATAGAGAAAGTATACACAGCTTGCTTTCCGTTATACTGTAGCTGCTCATCGTTACGCCAATCAGAAATTATGTGTTTTTTCAATTCCATACTGTCAACTTTAATGTCAGCAACATCAACAGTAGCAACTTTCACAAATTCTTCTTTGTTTATATCTATACAAGGCACAAACTTAACCCCTTGCAATGGGGCAGATGTAAGATACAGGAATGATGTGGCAAGAGGTGCAAACTCTTTACTCAAGCAATGCTTGTCGTCAATATTTGCCTCGCTTACAGAACCGTCCTCAGCATTCATCCAATAAGCATGAGAGAACTTTGGCGATACCTGCAACATGACTTTCTGCCAGTTGTTGCTCTCATTCCAATACAACTGAGCCATAGAGCCATCACTCATCGTGCGGCGAATCTGTCTCATCAAATCTGTGCCTGCAACAGTACGTACTGGAATTTCTGTATTTTCTGTCCATGAATCAAGCTCAGACACATCATTTAAAGTGCTTACAGACGGACAAGCCTTTATTTCCTCCATCAGTTGTGCCGTCTTTTGGTCGTTTTCCTCAAAATTCCTGTAAGAAGGCTGCTGCTTTGGCAACTCTCCAAAACAGATTATGTATCCTCCATTCTTCGCCACTTTATTAACATTTCCGGCACTTTCCATTTGTATATACGGCAGATTCCAAAGCACCAGTCCTTTATATTCGTTTCCACGGATGTTGAGTTTACCAGAAGTTGCTTTCATTGTCTGCAACGACTCGTCGTTTACCCAGTCCCAAGTCACTCCAAGAGCGTTTAGCTTATCTATAAGAGGATAGATGCTGTTCATCCACTCCGTTTCAACTTTAGCATTGAAAGGCTTTTCTGCACCCTGCAATGCAGGCTCTACATCCGGCAGATAACCATCACAAAGCAGTTCTTTGGGGTTTTGGGTTCCTTCACTAAATTTGAGGAATGGATAATAAATAAGAACATCAGCCTCCGGCTTTCCGCTGCGTAGCACATACTGTGCACGTTGTGCATAAGAGTTTATTTCCTTTATGTACTTCCAGAAAGGATTTGTCTCGCTGAGCATAGTAGAAAAGTTCACTCCCAATGCACTGTTGTAGAAAGGATACCATCCTTCCTTTGGATAACCATCGGGAAAATAACTGTATGGTGCACCGTGCCATATAATTTGATTCACTCCGCTCGTAAGAATCTTGTCGATCGTCATCTTTAGCTTTTCGGGAGTTGTTAGGAACACGCGGTTTATATAAACAGCCGATTCACAAGTTACAATAGGTCGATTATATAGATGTGCTCCTGAAGAGATTATCTTGTATCCAGCTTCAGAGTTTCTGCCAAAAAGCATCGTCTCCATTTCTGGTATTGATGCAGCTCCTGCCATCGACATCATGTCCATGTTCAGTCCATAAGCCTGTGTGCGGTGAAGCATTCCTTTAGGTTCGAGGTAGTTTTTCGAAGCTATAAGCATGTGTTCTTTCAACAGATCACTAATCGTCAAATCGTAATCGTAGCGCAGTCGCCAATCCTGATTGCCGAATCCGAACGAAGGTTTGGTATCCGGATTTGCCATACGGTAATACATGTTATTATAGCCATACCAAATGTTAGCTGGAAGATATGGCACAGGATTATATCCCCTGTTCTTTTTGAATTTATTTATGAAGTCATCAGAAAAATGTCTGTCAGCCCGGAACTCATAACTGTCGTTAAATAGGCATCGCAATGGGTTACCCATATATTTTTTCAGTCCGGTGCGTTCTCCAAGCCAATGGTCATAGTTTTTCCACACTTTCAGAGAATCGAAGTGGTTCATGGCAAAACCAGAATTTCTTGATGCCATCAGCATCGGTGCCTCCATGTCTGCCATCTGCCAAAAAGCAATGAGTTTCCAATCAGAATCCTTTGCAGCAAAAGCCACACAACTGTCTTTTACAGCCGCGGTAAGATCAACAACGCTTTTCTCGTCGAGCCAAACTGTTGAGTTTTTAGTTTCCTTTGCTTTAGCTGCAACCACAGCAACAAACTTGGCATTCGGGCGGTCGCCCCTCTGCGCTCTTGGTAATTTATATACGAGTTTCTTGCCAGGTTTCACATCGAGCATACCATATTCCAATGTCTGGTTATTATCTTCCTCTGTCATGTGAGCCCCTCCTGAAGGCCATCCGCTTCCGTCGGTAAGATCTACTGTCATTCCAAGCGCCTTTGCCTCATCCATCACTGCGTGAAGGTTTGAATAATACAGAGGTGTGTCGAAACTCATAATTCTGTTTGCCCTACCTTTACCTTTTGTCGGCATTACGAGCGACATGGGCTGTATCTCTACACCGCCAAAATTATTGGCAGCAAAGAGATACATCTCTCTCTTCAGTTCCTTTTCCTCTACATCGTTCCCTGGCCACCACCAGCGTGTGAACGGAGCGTACTGTAAGCCTGGATTCAAAAATTTAGTGGCATCGAAAGTTACAGGTGCCAACCATTTGTCTGCCTTAACCTGAGCCGTTGCCGTTGCGGAGAATGCAGACAATGCACAAAACAATATTACCTGGAATGTTTTCATAATCAGATTGAATGAGAAAAGGATGCAACGGATGACAAACAATCCGAAGCATCCTTCAAATAAAAGTTAGTATTAAAGTTTATTTCTTTTCCTCTTTCAGTTTCTTGCCTGTGCAATCAAACATATCGTTCATGCTACCGCTGATAGTACCGTCATCCTCACGATCAAGAAATATAGGAACATCGTAACCACCACCAAGGAAATTCACTTGCAGAGTTTTATCTTTAATCTCTACTTTCGTAAGTTTGTTTGTACCGCTTCCGTCCATACCACCAATTGTACCTTCAAGCTGTCCGTCAGCATTTCTCTTTATTACGAGAAGCATGTCAGCGTCACCTGTTGGCAGACCTTCAACAAACAAATCCCATTTACCGATAAAGAAATCTTCATTGCTCTTGTTTGACTGAGCAAAAATTGATACTGATGAAAGAATCATCAAAGCAATCATTAATAACTTTTTCATAATTTTTTCCTTTCTTTTTTGTTTTGTTGTTTTTTAGCAGAGGACATCACCCAACGCTATGGGCAATGCCTCTTCATTATCAAATATCAAACAACCTACTTTAATTTATTAATAATATTATCTTTTTTACTTTAGAACTTGAAAGCTGCTGTGAATTCAATGGCACGTGGACGAATTTGTTCTGCCACGAAGTATTTACCTATCATCTGGCTCTCGTTAGTAATTTGGTCAGCACCTATCATGCTTCCTGTCACACCTTTATAATTAAGAATATTACACATCTGCACCTTTAGGTCGATATTGCGGTTTACAGTCCAGTCTACGCCACAGAATGTTTCCCACCATCCTTTGTAAGAAACAGTATTTGTCTTATTTCCATACTGTTTGCCAAAGTAACGTGCACTTGCCCAAAGACGAACAGAACGATTGAAGAGATAATAAGATGGATCCAATTCGATAAGGACTTTTGAAAGTGCTGTAACGTTTTTGTCGCTATAACTAATTTCCTCTCCTGCTTGTGTTTTATATGTATAGTCCTTATACTTAGGATTCTGTAAAGTCAGCAAGAAGTGCATATTGAAGTTTTTGTAAGACGACATAATATCGGTGGTCCATCCTATCGTACTGATATTATACTTCACTGGATATACCTTATATGTATCATTGCCAGAGTAAACGGTTTCTTCAACGATATTATTGGTCTTGGTAATGTATGTAACCTTTGAAACTAAGTTCAAATAGTTTCCGATGTTCAAATAAACACCCGCACCAAGGTTGAGCACTCCCGAGTAATTATCGAATTTCTGGTCACGACGTGAGTTGTATTGATCTTTTGGGAATCCTTTTTCATCCTTCTGGTCTGCAGCAAAGTCGGTATACGACTGATAGAATCTGTTGTATGTTGCCTCTCCAACAATTCCAAATGGTTTTGTCAACTTTGCGATGAAGCTACCTGTGAGTACATAGTTGAATTTGCCACTGTAGTTGTCTTTAAAGTAAGGGTTCTTCTTGCTCAAGTCAACAGTTGTTGTTGGCTGCCATGTAGTTGGGTCATAAGTAGTAACCTGGTTCACCATATTGCAGTTGTAGTATGCAAAGCTCCAGTTGTTGCCCATTTGGTGTTCAAGACGTGCTCCAACATTACCTGTCAGCAATCTACCTACACTGAAGTCATCGCTGATATATATAGCATTTTTGTTGGTATTTTCCTTTGAGTAGCTACCCACACCTGACAGACACTTACTTCCATACAAGCTCAAAATACGTGGTTTCTCTTCTACAGTCTGTAAGTATACACCTTGATTAGTCTGTATTGGAGCATGATAATGCATATAAGTAGTACCAAGTCGGAGATTATGCTGTCCGAATTTTTTTGTCAATTCAACTTTAGCCATAAACTGGTTTATTGAAACCGGACTGTAATACTGAGCTGCAACCATCTGTGTTGCTCCTGTCCATTCTGTTCCATCATCAAGTGTCAAAGGCATTCCGCCCATAGCTTCAGCTGCAGTAGCATATAGTGTTGCCGGATACTGCATACAGAGAGCAACACGAGAGTGTTGATACATTGCCGAATATTTCAATTTATAGCCACCGTCAAACCTGTGGTCGCCATAGAGATAGAATGCATGTGATGTATTTCCTGCTGTTTCATCATCACCCATACGAGCTGTTTTCTGTTTGCCTGTAAAGAAATCTATATATGGGAAATATCCATCGCCAACGATATATGATGTTCTGCCTGGATTGAATCCAGAGAAAGCTTCAGTCTTTCCGTTGCCAAGATATTTATATGGTGTGTAGCTTCCTGTTGTAGGCTTTGCAAAAGCATATTTATAAAGGAAGTTTATCTTGCCTCGTTTGTATTTTTTTTGAATTCCAGCTTTGAAGCCATCATAACGATCTTGATATTCTGTAAAGCCATAATCTTTAAATGGACCTTTGTTTCGAGTATCATTCATTGAGAGTGACAATCCCCAACCATTTCCTAATGGTGCTGTAAGGTTCATGTCTACAGCAAAGTTGCCTTCGGTAGAACCTTTTATGCTGGCGAAACCACGAAGTTTACGACCAGGCTCTCTGTCCCACGATTGAACAATATATCCTACTTTACCATACGTCAGTGCACCCTCGGCAAACGACATCACTCCCATGTTTCCAAGAGATGTGTCGTAGCGCCAGCATGTTGTTGGAATCTGGGTCCAGAATGTATAAACAACAGGTATATCATTTTCATTAATAAGGATATCACCAGTAAATGGAAGTCCTATATTCAAAGTACGTGGAGTTGTTGAATCTCCGGCGCCAAGCATGACGTTACGGTTTTTCACTTCTTTACCGTTTGGTTGGTTAGTAAGCGAGTCTGTCGGCAAAACTGCCTTTTGACCTTGTGCCATTGAACTCATCACACCACCAGTCAGTAATGTTGCCATCAACAAATGGCGAAATGCCTGATTCTGATTTCTTTTCATAAGTTTGAAATTTATGTTATTTATAGATATTCGGTATGTTATATTGATTTTAACACTGCAAATGTAGTTATTTTTTATAATCCGTCAAAATAACGTAATAATAACACTTATTGTCTTATTACGTAAATTCTACGCTATTAACGTATTGATATTACGTATTTTATACATAATAAACATCTAAAACAAGTCCACAATATAATTAACGTTTTTTATCAATTAAAACTTATATTTGGTTATTTATTGCGTAATAAAGACATAATAACCGATTATTTTTTATATCTTTGCAAAGAAATCAGTTCTGGTACAAATACATCATAAAGTTGTAATCAGAACTCATATAAATATAAGTGCAACAATATAAAGGCACCTTAAAGCAATCAAGCTATGAATATAAACAAACAAAATTCCGAAATACAAAATGCTCAAAAAGAGCATGTCAAATTATTACTTAAAGACAACGGTAAGGCTTTTTATCACAATGTAAGTGTTGATGTGGTAATTTTTGGTTACCATGAAAGGTCTTTGAAGATTCTATTGCAGAAACCACATTTTAGCGATACCTGGATGTTGACGGGCGGATTTATAAAGCGTACAGAAAGCGTGAATATGGCAGCTGAAAGGATAGTCAGCAACCGTACACAGCTGAAAGGATTACCTATCTTTGAGTTTCAGTCGTTCAGTCGCCCTGGAAGAGATTTCTCTGATAAATCAAAACAAAAAGCCGACTTTGAGAGTGTTGGATTTAAAGTGCCTGATGATTTTTGGATGTTCGACAACTTTATCACTATAGGATGCTTTGCACTTGCCGAATATTCAAAAGTTACACCATCTGGAGAGTTTAACACGGAGGAATGTCAATGGTTTGATATTAACAATCTTCCAGACTTAATGTATGACCATGAGGAGATTATAAAAATTGCTCTTCGCGATTTAAAGATATTTGCAAGTTTCTGTCCTGTCGGTTATAATCTGCTACCTAGTAAATTTACAATTCCTGAAATACATAGTCTTTATGAAACCATATTAGGAAAAAAACTTGATAGCCGAAATTTTACAAAAAAACTGACAAATCTTGGCATTATCATAAAGCTTGACGAACGAAGAAACATTGGAGCGCATCGCTCACCATATCTTTATTGCTTTGACCAAAAGAAATATATGGAACTTCTAAATAAAGCAGATATGGTTATTATTTAATAAAAAAGAATTAGTAGCAACCTGACAATTAAAAACTAATAAATTACGGTTCTTCGTCAATTTAGGTGGTAGAACTCTCCTCCGAAATTGTTGGAATAAAGCAATTTAGCCCTCAATACGTCAGGTCCTGCCCTGTTGAACATACTTCTTTTAATCGCCTTAGCCTTGTTTACAGTTCCCTCTAACAAAGCATTGCTGAATGAAGTCTGGCAAGCCTGCTCTACAGCATTGCGGTCTTTCCTTATATATCGGGCAAGGCCTCTTATCTCTTTCAAAGGACAGGCCTCTGCTTCTTTCAACCACTCATAAATTGTGTATACATTTTCTTCTCCATGCAGCATCTTTCGAAAATCCATGCATATATTCATAACACGGTCTACTTCCGATGAGTCTCATGTTGTATTTTCTTTAGTTTTTTTGAATCTCTCTCCATGGATAATATAATGCCAAATGATGTCAGCTTTTACCTTTGGTATTTTTGGGGAATCCCAATATGGCTTCACCACATCATAAATGTATTCTATTTCCCGAGAGATGAAATAATTTTTTATGGGAGTTCCTTTTCCAAAGAAAATCTTGAAAGCATACCAATACTTTTCGTTGTCTTGCTGTGGCATTGTTTTGTTTTTGATGTTTCGGTCAGGGCATACTCTTCATTCCCCCGTGTCGTGAAATAATACCTTCACAATACGGGGCAAGAAAGGGTTGGTTAGTCTATTTCCACAATGGAAAACCTCCAATCACAGACGTACTCTTGACCCAAGAGCGTGATAGTCTACAACCCTTGTAATGATTAGATCTCCGATTCCATGCCTATCATAAAATCCGTCCCTAACACATTCCTGATTTCTGTGTCTCTACATAAGAGATACATATTTTCTGCGTAAATTTTTACGGAAAATATTGGTAATAAGTGTATTGAGATTGTTAAAGATTTAATATCATGCAATAATCTTCAACTTTTATTAAGTAAATATTTTAAGCCAGTTTTTATAACTCGTAGATTAGACGGAAGTTTTATGTTTTTCTGTATCTCTTATGTACAATAGTCCGTTAAATTTTTCT
>ERZ869991.124-NODE-124-length-22826-cov-5.484769_pt1 | contig 22826 bp, 22 predicted proteins | sample MGYA00520862_ERZ869991 | MGnify/ENA primary metagenome ERZ869991 (study PRJEB32232, sample SAMN07284978) | human gut metagenome | biome: human-associated habitat; material: feces | host: Homo sapiens | place: Tanzania | collected 2014-08-11 ...
TTAGCATAGAGAATCTAATAAAATAAAGAGAATCTAATAAAATAATCTAAATTAAAAAAATAGCTTATGAAAATGTTAAAGACAAACGCAATGATTGGCGTGGCTACTGCTGCCCTTTCGTTGAGTCCTTTGGCAGCGACAGCGGCAGGCACGAACACACAGGTTGCCTCTGTCATGCCACAACAACAAACTAAGAGTATGCACGTACGCGGTGTTGTTCGCGATGCACAGGGCGAACCGCTTATCGGTGTAAGCGTGGTATCGTCGGACAACCAGAAGCAGGGTGTCATCACAAACATGGACGGACAGTATGACATCACCGTGAAGGGCGGAACGACACTGCAGTTCTCATACGTGGGATTCAAGACCCAGACTGTAAAGGTTGTTCCTGGCGGAAGCTACGACATCAAGCTCGTGGAAGACAATGATATGATGGACGAGGTGGTAGTTGTAGGTTATGGTACGATGAAGAAGAGCGACCTTACCGGTTCTACCACTTCTCTGCGCAATGAAGCAATTACCTCTGTTATGGCAGCAAACCCTATAGAGTCATTACAGGGAAAGTCTTCGGGTGTGGCTGTGTTTACCAACAACCAGCCTGGTGAGGCTCCTACATTGCGTATCCGCGGTTCTGCCTCTATCAATGCCGGCACAGACCCTCTGTATGTTGTTGACGGCTTTGCCCTCACCGACGGAAACATGAACGATATCAACCCTGCCGACATCGAGTCGATGGAGATTCTGAAGGACGCTTCGGCAACGGCAATCTACGGTTCGCGCGGTGCTAACGGTGTGGTTATGATTACTACCAAGAAGGGTTCTAAGGGTAAGCACAACATTACGGCTCACGCTAATCTCGGCGTACAGATGCGTTCTCGTCTTATCGATACAATCACCGGTCAGGAGTTTATCGATTATATAAACAAGGCTAACGTGGCTCAGGGCGGTACCGCTCCGTTCCCTAACGGCTATGACGGACCGTTCTACGACTGGCAGAAGGGTGTTATCAACAGTTCTGCACTCACTCAAGACTATGGTGTTACACTCGACGGCATGTCGGGCGAGACAAGATACATGTTCTCTGCCGGATACTATAACCAAGACGGTCTTCTCGACGCTCAGGGCTACGAGAAGTTCACGGCACACTCTAACCTCGACCACAAGTTTAACAAGTGGTTCTCTATCGGCGCCAACATGCAGCTTACGAGTTCTCGCCAGAATATCATGACCGATCCTATTACCAATGATATTTTCCGTTCCGGTTGGCCTACCGACCTGCCTAAGAACGAGGACGGCTCATGGAACATCATCCAGCATGGCGAGGTATTTAACCCGTTTGCCGATATGGCTGCAACAAACGACAACGTGAAGAATATCCGTTTTATCGGTAACTTCTATGCTCAGGTTGATTTCAACAAACACTTGAACTACAAGCTGAATATCGGCTACGACACGAAGACGACTAACCAGTATCAGTACTTGGGTTCACAGATGGCAAAGGGTATACAGTCTAATTCATCTACCGGCTCCGGCATGCACAAGTGGGCACGACAGGAATCAAGACTGATGGATAACATCCTTACCTACAGCAACCAGTGGGGCGACCACCGCATGTCGCTGACCGGTGTTTACTCTTGGCAGGACTATAAGTACCGCTATTCGCAGATGTCGGGAAACTTCTCTAACGATGCTCTCGGCGCATGGAACTTTGCAAGTGCTGACCAGGCTTCGCTCAAGGTGGCAAGCGACATATACAGCAACAAGCTTATCTCATGGACAGCCCGCGGAACATATGCCTATAAAGACAGGTATATGCTGACGGCAACGATTCGTTTCGACGGTTCTTCACGCTTCGGCGCCGACAGCAAGTGGGGTACCTTCCCTTCTGTAGGTCTCGCATGGCGCGCTTCTGAGGAGGATTTCCTAAAGGGAAACAAGGTTATAACCGACCTCAAGATTCGTGGCAGCTACGGTGTGACGGGTAACCAGGAGATTGGAAACTACCAGTCGCTTGCTCAGCTCGCAAGTGCTCCTGGCGATGCCAACTACTCTGATGGTGTGAACTCTATTGTCGGTTTCTACGAGAAGGTGGGTAACTCTAAACTGAAATGGGAGAGCACGAACCAGTTTGATGCCGGTTTCGACCTTACTCTCTTCGACAGGGTTTATCTGAACTTTGATTACTATAACCGCCAGACTAAGGATTTGCTCTATACTGTGCCTATCCCATCTACTTCCGGATACTCTTCGGTATTGAGCAACGTGGGTAAGGTGAGCAACCATGGTATCGAGCTGTCGGCAAGTGCTGACATTATCAGAAACAAGGACTGGAAGGTTACTGTGGGTGGTAACTTCACATACAATACGAATAAGATAAAGAAGTTGTATGACGGTGCTGACCGTATCACGGTATACGATGGAACGGCTTCTACCGGTTTGGCACGTGTGCTCGAAGTTGGACAGCCGGTGAACGGCGTTTACGCTTACCACTCTCTCGGTATCATCAGAACACAGGAGCAACTCGACGAATACCTCACCAAGATGCCGGGTCTGAAGGGACTTGTGGGTATCGGTTCGGAGATGTATGAAGACCTTAACAATGATGGCAGACTGTCTATCGACGACACTAAATGTATCGGAAGCGTGGAGCCTAAATACTTCTATGGCGTGAACCTCGGCGTTCAGTATAAGGACTTCAAACTGCAGATTTACGGACAGGGTGCATGGAAATATGCTTCTATGGCTGGTTCTGAGGATTATTACAACAACAACTCGAAGTGGTCTATCGGATACCAGAATACTGGTAACTACTCTATGTGGGTTGACAACAACATAAAGAACCAGCTCGGTATTCCGTCGAAGGACGGATACCACGACATGTTCGACCCTGTTACCAACCCTAACGGATGTGCTCCTTCGGCAGGTGCCAAAGGCGTTGTGTTGTCTGACCGTACTAATGCCGACTGGGCTTACTTCATCTTGAAGAATATCCAGCTGAGCTACGACTTCACAAAGTTGATCAAGACTGACTATATCAAGAGTCTTGTGTTTAACGTTAACTTCCAGAACTTTGTTACATCAGCCAACCATACCGGCTACAACCCGGAGAACGGCGACGTGTCTAACCCTTACGGAAAGACAATTATGTTTGGTGTGAACATCAAGTTTTAAACCTTAATTTAAAATAAACGACAATGAAAGCAATAAAAATTTTAATGGCGGGTGTAGCTATGATGTCGGTCGTTGCCGGCTTCACAAGTTGTAGCGACCTCGACGAATCGCCATATACATTTATCGATCCTAACTCATACTATAAGACTGAGGCTGAGGTACAGACTGGTCTTATCGGTACTTACAACCGTTTCCGTCGTCTCTACAGCGGTAACAACGCCCTCTATCTGGCTGAGATTGAAATGCTCACGGAACAGGGATGGCCTACTTACCCGAAAGACAAGATGAACGAGTTCTCGCAGTGGAGCTATGCCAACGACGCTTCTGTAGGCGGTGTGATGAAGATTTGGGGATATGCTTACGAATGTATTAACCGTGCAAACGTCGTTCTCGGACGTGTTGACGGCGTTAGCATGAGCGACCAAAGCAAGAACTGGATTAAGGGGCAGGCTCTGTTCCTCAGAGGATATACTTATTTCCACTTGCTCCGTCTGTTCGGTGGCGTGCCTATTACTACGACTTATACAAACGGACTGAACGGTCTGGAGATTCCAAGAGCTTCTTTGGAAGAGACCTACGACCGCGTTATCGAGGACTTGAAGCAGGCTGAAGCTCTTCTGCCTACACGCGGTACGAGTGGCTACGACGTATGGCGCATCTCACAGGGGGCTGTACAGGCTGCTCTCGGCGAGGTGTATCTCTACAGGGGGACAATGAACGACAATAATGTTGACGACCTGAGACTTGCCAAGGAGTATAGCGAGAAGGTTATCAATTCACAGGTATACGACTTGATGCCGGAGTTTACCGACAACTTCTACTGGTTTAACGAGAATGCAAAGAACTGTAAGGAGTCTTTGTTCGAACTGCAGTTCTCTGCGCAGTCAGGACAGAGCAACCCGATGCATATCCGCTTCGGTCTGGGTCGTACTAACAATGCCTATATGGGTTGCTACCAGTATGCACGCTTCGGCGTTTCCGGTTTGCTGTATAGGGAGATGGTACAGAATGGGGACAAGCGCGCTAATGCTCTTCTCTCATACTTCGAGGGATGGTGTGGTGCTACTTCAAACAAGACGGACTTGAAGGAACAGCCTTGTCGATATAATGTGAATACCCTGTGCTGGGAACCTAAGGCTTGGAACGACAAGGGCGGTGAGATGAATGCTGTGTTCAACTGCAAGTATTTTGACAACCGTACTGACTATAATCTGCAGATGCCGTGTGCTAACTTCCCTATCATTCGCTACTCTGAGGTTCTGCTCAACTATGCCGAGGCTGCTAATCTGCTGAATGCCGGCGACGGTATTAACGAGCTGAACAGAGTTCGTCAGCGTGCCGGTCTTGCTGCATTGCCACAGGGCACATCACAAGCAGACATCGACAATGACATTCTGAACCAGCGCCGCTATGAGTTTACCGGTGAGGGCAAGATTTTCTTTGATGAGCTACGCAAGGACAAGCTTGCTGACTTCGCTGAAGAGAAGTGTCATCTTACTAAACAGCTCGGTATTTCGTATATGGATGCAGAAATCGTGTTCAAGCCTAAGAAGACTTATCTGTTTAAGATTCCTAAGAGTGATCTTGAAAGCAGCAAGGCTTTGAAGGATGCACAGAATCCAGACAACGTGTCTAAATAAATGATGTTACTGCTTCATACGTGAAGCAACAGAATAATTAATGGGACTCTAAAATTGTATTGATTTTAGGGTCCCGTTTCTGTAATTTACAGTTTCGGATTTAGTTCAGTAATAATATTATAGAGAGATGAAAAAAGTTTTATTTCTTATCTTTGTTTGTTTAATTTGTTCCTCCGCATGTTGGGCACAATATGAGAGAAGATTTGCAAAGAGAGACTTCTACGATTATTTCAATAATGCGAACTACGATGAGAGTCTTGTTCCGGTATACTCCCTGCCTGATGTCATGACATGTTTGGACGGAACTAAGGTTACGGATGTTACGACATGGGAGGGCAAGCGCAGACAGGAACTGATGAACTTGTTTACTACTTATATGTACGGCAAAATGCCTAATCCGGACGAATCGTTCTCGTTTGAAAGACTTGGTGAAGACAAGCGGATATTAAAGAACAGGGCTATCAGGAGAGACATTATGCTGCATCTGACTGGCGACGGACCGGATGTAAGACTTACTCTCGTGTGGAGAAATGACAAAAGGAGGAATATGCCCCACAGGACTATCCTCGGACTCTCTTTCGCTGACAGCGACTCTATCTGGACTCTTCATAAGAACGGGACAATAGCTAAAGGAGGAGAGGCTTGGCAGATTGATACATTGCTTAACCACGGGTTTCTGTTGGCTACATTCCAATATACTGATGCTGAACTTGACAAGGCTAAAGACGACTTTAAGTCGAGCCGTTTGCATCATCACTTCTATAAGAAGGGACAGAAGTATCCCTTGCCTGACGAATGGGGGGCTATTGCATGCTGGGTTTGGACTGCAAGTAGGGCGCTTGACGCTATGACGATGCTGGCTTCTGACGTGGTGAACGTTAATGACGTTTCGGTGATGGGACATTCGCGACTTGGAAAGACTGCCCTATGGGCGGGAGCAACAGACCAGAGGTTTTCGGCTGTCGTATCTGTAAACTCTGGATGCTGCGGTGCTGCATTATCTAGAAGGTGTGTCGGTGAGACGCTTGAATGTATTAACGAATGGAGCTATCAGTGGTTCTGTGGCAACTTCCGCCAGTTCAGTCACCGGGAGGAATATCTTCCTTTCGACCAACATGAACTGTTGGCTTTGATTGCGCCGCGAAAGCTCGTGGTCATTAGCGGTACAGAAGACCATTGGGCTGATCCTAAAGGTGAGGGACTTAGCTGTGAAGGGGCTAAACCCATATATGAATTATTTCGTAAACCTGAAAATCTGATTTACAGATTGCGTGAAGGTAAGCATGCTGTATTGAAGGAAGACTGGCAGTTTATTGTCTCAATGCTTTGACATGGCAACCGTTTGGGGATATATAAGATACAAGTTATAAATAAGATTCTCAGGATTATACCTGTAGGAAAGGGAGACACGCAATATGTCGTATCTCCCTTTTTTATATTATAAGTACTAAAGCTCTATCGTTTCCAAATCATCCGGCACATAGATGTTGCCATGGTAGTTTTCGGCAACCTCGGCTGTGTATCGTTCTTTACGATGCGGCAAATCGGTATCTTCGGTATGGTATACAATAAGATTCTTCACTCCTACTCTCACGGCTATCCTGCCGGCATCAAGTGCCGTGCTGTGGAATTTCTCGTATGGCTTGAAAACATCTCTGTCGGCATAAAGACAGAATGCTTCACACATCATCCAATCGGCATCGGTGGCATAATGTAGGGTGTGTTCGTTGCATGGCTCGTCGCCAAAACATACAAGTCGGGTGCCGTTGGCGAAATTCAGAACGAACCCATACTGCTTTTCTTTCTCCGACAGAATATCGAAACACTGAAGATGCATGGAGCCAACGCTGAACTTATCGCCATCGTTAAGCTGATGAAGGATTATTGTCTTGCCTATCTGACTTACATAGTTTTTGTGCAGCGTCATGTCGCAGATGGTATTTATTACCTTTATCACTTTATCGTTTCCGTATACGTTTAACTCTCCCTGATACTTGCCGGCAAGTGTTTTCTGCATTATCATCCTTATTACCCATATCACACCGAGAATATGGTCGGTGTGGGCATGGGTGACAAAGATGTCGTGGATATCATTCAACTTTACTCCCGACTTCTCCAACTGACTCAATATGCCATTGCCGCCACCAGCATCTACAAGCAATTGTTCGTTACCTGACTTTACGATGAAACAGGTGTTATAGCAGTGGGTAACTGTGGCATGACCGGTTCCAAGCATTATTATCTTATTTTCTTCCTGCATCTTGATTTAATGATTTTCTAAACTTTCGAATTTATATCTTCCACTCACCTACCCTCACATCATCCCTCACCACATGAAAGTCCCATGGATAAAGGGAAAATAACAAGAAGGTGAGGGTGTGAGGGTAAATTGCAGAAAAAAATTTTTTCAATAAAAAAGATGCGCCAAAGTTATCTGACGCATCTTTTTATCTATTTTTGGAGGGGTAATACCCTTATCAAATCAACATTAATATGTAGCAAGAACCTGCTTTGCTGTTGCGTTCTCCGGATCGAGCTGCAGAAGCTTCTCGAAGTATGGTTTAGCGGCAGCAGCCTCGTTCTTGATCTTATACAGGTAGATTCCCATATAAGTGTAAGCCTCTGACAGACGAGACTTGTCGGCATCGCTCTTTACGCCGTTTGCCTCGATTATCTTGATAAGCTTCTCGTAGTATGGACGAGCAAGTCCCTTTGCCTGTGTCGGGTCAGAGATACCAAGTGTGCGGGCAGCCATAAAGCTGCAGAAGTCTGCATTGCTTGGATATTTCTCTGCCATCTGGTTGTAAATCTCAACTGCCTTGTTTACAGATGCTGTCTGAGCGGCACCAGTCTGGTTAGCAGCCTGATTGCGGTAGATGGTTGCAAGTCCGTTATAGTCATTGATACCAACCTTTGGATTGCTCTTCAGATACTCCTCATAAAGTTCAAGAGACTTCGCGAAATCACCTTTTGCCTTATAAGCATCAGAAAGCTCCTTGTATACACCAGCCTTCAGAGCTGGGTCTGTAGCACTTGCCAACTGCTTGTTATAGTAGTTGATTGCAGAGTCGTAGTCCTTCAATGCGCTGAATGTAAGACCGGCAAACTTGTAGTCATTGGCTGTAAGCTCTACTGAATCGCTCTTGTTGAAGAGGGCATCAACATATTTTGCTGCATCTTCATACTGTTTCAGCTCTACTGAGTTGTAAAGGGCCAAACGGTTGTAACCGGCATTACGAGGCTTCTGAGACAGTCCGTAGAGAGCAAGCTGCTTTGAAACGTCGTTCTTCTGGTTAGCAAATGCTGCAAGCGCATACTCCGTAAGATAACTTGGGTCGTGAGCATACAGCTTTGCTGGTGTCAGCTTACCATAATACTCGAGCACCTTCTGCATGTAGGCACCATTCTTCTTTGCTGCCTCATAATAGATATGTGCTGCCTCAGCATCTACAGGATAATTCGGGTCAAGCGAGCGAACTTTTTCAAGCTGCTCTACTGCCATATCTGGAGATACGCCACGCATTACGCGTGCATACTTTACGTATGCATTAATGTTGTTCGGCTCATAGTAGTAAGCATTCTGGTACATTGCTGCTGCTGCACCTGGATCATCCTTATAATATTCCAGGTCACCCATAAGCATGAAACCATCGCCAACCTTACCGCTCTTTGCCTTGTTTGTTATGGCGATTGCCATATCTGCATACTTGCGGGTATTGGCTGTGTCCTTTACATCAAGATAAGCACGACCGATAGCTGCAAGAGCCTTGGCATCTTTCTTGTATGCCTTTGTTACATCCTTCACGATGGCTGCAACGGCAGCCTTGTCCTTGTTTGTCTTTATGGCATTTACGGCATCCTTTACAGATACTTCCTGTGCCATTGCCGAGCTGCTGACAACTGTCATCAGCGCTCCCATGAATAAATATTTAATCGCTTTCATAAGTCATTATTTTTCTGATAAATAAATTCAATTTGCCTCTTGCTGATGCATTCCTATTTGAATGCCTGTCTGTACTTCGCAGTGTTTATAAATGCGATACATGTACTTTTTTCTTTTTTACTTGCTTTATTTCTCTTGACTGTTTTGTTATTCTTGATATGATTTATTCTTAAAGTGATGCAAAGATAATTACTTTTTATTTTATCCAACATCATTTTGTCAAAGAAATTGCATGCATAATGTAAATAATGCTTAACTTTTAATCATCATTAACCTGTACACTGCGCCATTCGAGGTCACCACGGTATGGAAGAAGGGCTGATTTGAGGATAATTTTCTGTCCCTGGGGCGACTGCATGAAATTGGCAACTCCTACTGGCAGTCCGTGGAACGGATCAGCAAGCAGAGCATATATCGTTCTTGCGAATGGATATCTGCCGTCGAGAAGATAAAGCTGATATGGTTTCCAACTGTTCATCTCGGTTGCCTTTTCCATTTGGCAGACTGACATTACTGTTATGTTTTTCTTAAATGTTACATTTGTAGTATCACGCTTATCGTTGAGCCAGTTGCTGCCGATGATTCCTATGGCATTAGGAGTCTTCTCTACATATTTTATAACCTCAGCACTGGTCTTGACTGCCGAAATGTTCGGACTGTTGATTGGCTTGCCGCCAAGGATGGAATCTACAGCCCAGCGAACAGCTGCCGACTGGCGGTTGTCGAACACGACATCTATTGTTCCGAGACGGGAGCCCTTGTTTATCTGGTTCCATTTTGTTGCCTGTCCGGAAAGTATTCTTTTTATGTCTTTTACCGTTATACAAGAGTCTACGTTGTTGCGGTTAATGATAAATGCCAACCCATCATAACCTATCGGGAACCAACGTGGCTGAATCTTGTTCGTCTTGAAATATTCAAGCTGCTTGGCAGAGAAATTTCGAGCCGTTATTATTAAATGTACCTTCTGCTTCATCAGGGCATTAAAGGCATCTATCTCGTTTGTATATTCCGCCGTGACATGTGCATCGGGATACATGGCGTGGAACACGGCAAGCTCTTCCTTTACTATAGGACTGAAGCTCTCGTCGCACATTAATGTCATTTTACCGGATGCATAGGTATCCGTCCTGCCATTCTTGGACTTCTGACCTCCACATGTGCAGAAAACCAATAATGCCATCGTCATAACAATATATGTGAATGTAATACGCTTCATGATAAACTTTGTTTTTATTGTTCTTGAATTATTTATTACCTTTAAATAATAAATGTTGACGACTTATATTTGCATTGACCAATGATATAAGAACAGTTTCTATAACATTATGCAAAAAGTCGCAATAAGATAAAAAGAAAGGTAGAGACACACCTCCCAAGAGAGACATCACCTCTACCTTTCCTTATAATATTCTATGATATTACTGGAGACGGAATGTTACTGGTACAGTGTACTTAACACGTACTGCAGAACCATTCTGCTTACCAGGAATCCACTTAGGCATCTGAGAAACCACGCGGGTTGCCTCTTTGTCCAATGATGGGTCAACACCACGAACAACATGTACACCAGAAACGGAACCGTCACGCTCTACAACGAACTGTACGACTACACGTCCCTCGATACCATTCTCGGCAGCCATTGCAGGATACTTGATGTTGCTTGCGAGCCACTGGTTGAGTGCGCCCATACCACCAGGGTATGAAGGCTGCTGCTCTACTACATCGAATACCTTGTTCTGCTCAACTTCCTGCTTTGGAGGCTCTGGAGTAGCAATCTCCTCAACAGCCTTCAACACAGTACCGCCTGCCTCGTCGTTACCTTTCACATCGAAAGCACCGATGGCAGTTTTGGTTTCCTTTAACTCATCCTGAGTTTTCATTTCCTCCTCAGGCTTAACCTCAGAGTCCTTCTTGATGACAGGAGGGGTGAAGGCGATAGAAGACTTAACCTTCTCAACCTTCTGAACCTGCTCAACCTTAGGAGTCTCAGTCTTCTTCTCAACCTTAGCCTGCTTCTTGGTTTCGATGAGAGAAGCCTCCATCTCTGCCTCGAACTTAGCCTTTTGAGCTGCCTGATAAGAGTTATAAGCTGCAAGTCCTAAATATGCAACAGCTGCTACGGCAGCAACGAACACCATAGCCCAGATGTTTCGTTTGCTTGTACCTCTACGCAGTTGGTAAGCACCATAGACCTTATTACGACCCTGGAAGACTATGTCAGCCCATTCATTTGATATAAGATCAATTTTTGCCATTTTCTTTTTTTAATTTAAAAATTAGACAACTATCAATCAGATTACTTTACATGAGCAGCATCGAGAAGACGCTGGTCATCTGGGTTAATCTTATCGATAACGTACTTACCTATTGCACAAATCTGCATTTCATCGAGAGCATCAACAAGGTTTTTGTATGACGCTGTGTCAAGAGCCTTGATGATGATTGTCAGTGCAGGAACCTTACCTGTCTCCAACTCACCTTTCTTGATTTTGTCAAGACGCTGGTTGTATACTGAGTCAGACATGCTCTTGTCTTTTGCACGCTCTGCATCGAGAAGTCTCTTTGCAGCCATGATGTTCTTTACAGGAGTATATCCTTCCTCTGTCTTGTGGTTGATCAGCACGTTGCGGATACCGTCGGCACCCCATGTAGTCTTCTTCAGACATGCAGGATTGTCGTACTGTGGAATACCGTCTACGTGATAGATCTGATCGTTTCCTGCCAGATAAAGAGTCAGTGTCTGAGACGCCTTCGTTGCCGAACGGTCCTGATCGTTTACGTTCTTATCGTTACTTGGCATGGTGAGCTGCATTGACTGAGGCTTGCTCAGAGAAGTACAGAGCATGAAGAAGGTGATAAGAAGCATCATCATATCCACCATAGGGGTGAAGTCGACACGGGTCTGGACTTTTTTCTGTCTTGAACCTTTTTTCTTTGCCATATTATTCAGCCTCCTCCTTCTTTAAAGTAGTGATAAGATAGTAACGGTTCTCACTCATATCCTGAAGCTCAGACATCATTTTCTTAACGACCTTGTATGGTGTTGCAGCATCAGCCTTGATAGCAATCTTCATCTTGTCGCCAAAAGAAGCGTTGCGAGCTGCGTCAACCCAGCACTGGAATTCGCTCATACCTCCGTTGATGGAGTCAGTAGGAATACCCATTGTTTTCTGTTCGTTGTTGATATCAGCTGCCTCATGCTTGAGAACATCAGACATTTTGTTCATAGGAACACCGAAAGATGCGAGTCCAGCAAAGTTCTTCTCCTGTTTTGGAGATAGAGTAAGACTGCTGAATTTGCTTTCAAATCCGGTGAGCATCTCCTGCATATAACCCGGTTTGTCAAGTCCGATAAATATTTTACCGTCTTTGTCAACGAGAATCTGCAGAACTTCAGTTTCTGGAACTTTGATCTCTGACACAGAGCCTGGCGCATTAACCTTAACTGCCTCATTCTTCACGAACGTAGAAGTCAACATGAAGAAGGTAAGCAGAAGGACCATCACGTCAGACATAGGGGTCATGTCTATCCAGATGTCGGCTTTCTTAATCTTTAACTTACCCATAGTGATAAAAGTTTAAAAGGGTTAGTAAAAAAGATTAAGCCTCTTCTGTATGGTTAGCTTCGTATGTCTTTGCGATAGTGTAACCAACCTCGTCAAGAGCGTAAGTAAGCTTATCGATCTTGTTTGAGTAGTAGTTATAAGCAACAACGGCGCACCATGAAGTCAAAATACCAGAAGCAGTGTTGACGAGGGCCTCAGAAATACCGGTAGAAAGTTCGAGTGAGTCACCACCACCACCTGCTGCCAGAGCGGCGAATGACTTGATCATTCCGACAACGGTACCGAACAAAGCGGTAAGAGTACCAAGAGTTACGAGAGTTGCCAAGATAGGCATGTTCATCTGAAGAGTAGGCATCTCGAGCTGAACAGCCTCCTCGTGAGCCTGCTGAATCTTAGAAACCTTCTGCTCTTTCTTCAAACCTGGAGTTTTCTCCATCTCTGCATAAGCCTTCAGAGAAGCGGTAACAACGTTACCAACAACACCCTGCTGCTTGTCGCAAAGCTGCTGAGCCTTAGCCATGTCGCCTGCAGAAACTGCAGCCTTTACATTAGCTACGAACTTAACGAGGCTGCTCTTACCGTTAGCTGTGCGAAGAGCAAGACCGCGCTCTACTGAAAGTGCAATCACAGTAAAGAGAAGAGTGATAATTACAGGAACGACGATACCTCCCTTGTAGATAGTACCGAGCAAGTTGCCTGGAAGTGGAGCGTTAGCATTGTCGCCACCCTGGAAGTTACCTGGGTTACCGAGTACGAACTGATAGAAGCATACACCTGCAATGAAGCAGAGTACGATGATCCAAATCGCTGCGCGAACGCCCTGGAAGCCCTTCTTTTTAGCTGGGGCTGCTGTCTTTGAATTTGCCATAATTTTTTTTGATTTTAATTTAAGTTATTAATAAATTTAAGTTATATTCGTCGATTAGTGTCAAGCTACTTGATGTATGATTTTAAAGCATTAGCCGATACATAGGCTCATAGTGATGCAAAGATAATAATTTAATAATTATCACGCACACTTTCTTAAATGATTTTAACAACCACTTAGTGATTTTTTTTAAAATCTCTGCTTTATAGCATATTTTAGTCGCCTAACTGCATTTTATATTTACATTTATTGTTATTTCAGTAATGCGAGTGTATCCTTTATGCGTTTCATTGCCTCACGGATATTATCGTCGCTTGTAGCATAGCTCATTCTGAAGCAGTATGGGTCGCCGAAAGCATCTCCACCGACGGTAGCCACGTGTCCTACCTCAAGAAGGAACATTGCGAGGTCTGTTGAGTTGTTTATGGTCTTTCCGTTATAACTTTTACCGAAGAAGCTACTGCATTTTGGGAAAAGATAGAACGCTCCCTCCGGTTTGTTAACCTCAAGACCCGGAATCTGGCTTGCAAGTTCTACGATAAGGTCGCGGCGACGTTCGAATGCCTTACGCATTGTCTCTACACACTCCTGAGATGTTGTGTATGCTGCCTCGGCTGCTTTCTGACTTACAGAGCACGGACCGCTGGTATACTGACCTTGGAGTTTATTACAGCCTTTAACAATCCATTCAGGTGCAGCGATGAATCCGATTCTCCATCCTGTCATAGCATAAGCCTTGGATACACCATTTACAATTATCGTGCGCTCTCTCATGCCGTCGACATGTGCAATACTGTGATGTTTACCGATATAATTGATATGCTCATATATCTCGTCGGCAAGTACATAAAGATTGTCATGTTTCTTTACAACTTCTGCAAGAGCTTCAAGTTCTTCTGCTGAATATACACTTCCCGTAGGGTTGCTTGGTGAGCAGAGGATTATCATTCTTGTCTTTGGAGTTATTGCAGCCTCGAGCTGCTCCGGTGTCATTTTGAAATTCTGTTCAAAGCCAGCTTCCACAATTACTGGAGTTCCTCCTGCGAGCTTTACCATCTGCGGATAGCTTACCCAATATGGAGCAGGAATGATAACTTCCTCGCCGTCGTTTACAAGAGCCATTACCGTATTGCATACGCTTTGCTTTGCACCATTGGAAACGAGAATTTCGTTTACGGAGTATTCGAGTCCGTTCTCGTTTTTAAGCTTGTTCACAATAGCCTTGCGCAGCTCCATATATCCTGGAACTGGAGAATATCTTGAATAGTTCTCGTCGATAGCCTTCTTTGCAGCTTCCTTGATATGGTCAGGAGTGTTGAAATCAGGTTCTCCCACGCTCATGTTGATTACGTCGATGCCTTGGGCTTTCATCTCTCCGCTTTTCTGCGACATTGCCAAAGTTGCAGACGGTGCGAGTCTGTTAAGACGGTCTGATAATTGTGTCATAATTATTCAACTTATGTTTTACTTGCAAAAGTATATCATTTTATTCTCTTTAACGAGAAATCTGTATTATTTATTTTATAATATGTATTAAAGAGTTGTAAAGACAGGATTTTATTGCATTTTTCTTACAAATGCAGATTGTGTCCCATGCGCAGTTTCTTTGTCTGGAGATATTTATAGTCGTATTCGTTTGGCTCAATCTCGATAGGTACGTTTTCTACAATCTCAAGCCCATACGCCTCCAGTCCTACTCGTTTTGTAGGATTGTTTGTAAGCAGTCGCATCTTGCTCACGCCGAGTTCTCTCAGTATCTGCGCTCCGCATCCGTAGTCTCTCTCGTCGGGTTTGAATCCGAGATGTACGTTTGCCTCTACCGTATCCATACCTTTCTCCTGAAGCTTGTATGCGGCGATTTTGTTCATCAATCCGATTCCTCTGCCTTCCTGTTGCATATATACTACTACGCCCTTTCCTTCCTTTTCAATCATCTGCATCGACTTGTGCAACTGTTCGCCGCAGTCGCAGCGCATACTGCCGAGGATATCGCCTGTAGCGCATGATGAATGAACTCTTACGAGCACCGGCTCATCGTGTTTCCACTCTCCTTTTATAAGAGCCATATGCTCCAGTCCGTTGCTTGTCTGGCGGAACGGAATGAGCTTGAAATGTCCGTAGATTGTCGGCATGTCAACCTCTTCTCCTTTCTCCACGAGCACTTCGTGTTTTAGTCGATAAGCAATCATGTCTTTTATGGAGATGGTCTTCAGACCATATTTTTCTCCAAATTCGAGCAACTGCGGCAAACGAGCCATAGTACCGTCTTCGTTCATCACCTCCATCAAGGCTCCTGCAGGATAGAGTCCCGCCATATTACAGAGGTCTATTGCAGCCTCGGTATGTCCGCTTCTTCTGAGCACTCCATTGTCTTGCGCATATAGCGGGTTGACGTGTCCCGGTCTGCCGAATGTAGACGGTTTTGAATTTGGGTCGGCAAGAGCCTTGATTGTTTCAGCACGATCGTGTGCCGATACACCTGTTGTGCAACCTTCAAGTTTGTCTACGGTTACGGTAAAAGGTGTACCAAGCATTGATGTATTGTCGGTTACCTGATGCGGGAGGTCGAGTTCCTGGCATCTTGATATTGTTATCGGTGCACAAAGCACGCCTCTTGCATGTTTCAGCATGAAATTCACTTTTTCTGCATCGATTTTCTCGGCAGCGATAATGAGGTCACCCTCATTTTCGCGGTCTTCATCATCAACAACGATTACGAATTTTCCTTCTTTAAAGTCGGCTACAGCCTCCTCTACTGTATTTAGCTTTAACTTCTCCATTTTATTTATACATTATTATATTATATAAGTAGAAACTTCTATTTCTTTTTAATATCCCATCTCTTTCATCCTATCCACGAGCATATTGTCTGTTGCAGATATTTGTTTCAGATCTCTCTGCAGACGCAAGCGGAATCGCCACATTCTAAAGTAGAAAAACACTCCAACCGGTATGATTATAGCAGAAACTACGTTCATCCATTTTCTTTCAAACGGTCGTGTGTGTGCCTTTACCATTATTATAGGATACTCGTTAAGCAAGTCTATCACCTTACGGTCTCTTGAATTAGAAAGGTCTGTGATGACATTTTCCATCCTCTCTCCTATTCTTTCGATATCGTGGTCCGGACTGAATTTAAAGAATACGTTTATAAAGTTTGGCGGAGACTTGAGTTTATGGACAATCGAATATTCCTTTATTTCATTTGTCATTTCCTCAAGACAAGTTTTGTCTGCTGCATAGTCCGGTTCTTCGATAATGACATCCTTTCTCATCACGCTACGTTTTACTCTCATTCCAAGCATCTTCATCAACAGATTCTTGTAAAGGTCTACATTGAACACCACGGAGTCGTTGTTTGCCTTATATGTGAAGAACACCGCCAATGGTGCAAGTACGGCTGTTGCTATGCTCTTTCCGAACCATATTGCCCACATTCCGCCCTTTGCCATTCTGTATCCCGTGTTGTCGAGGATATAATATACGATGAACACGAGTACAGAAATAATTACCGGCACTCCGAGTCCACCTTTACGGATGATGGCTCCGAGTGGAGCTCCTATAAAGAAGAATATTATACACGACAGGGCGAGAGTGAATTTGTTTATCGCCTCTATCTTGTGCTGTCGCAGCATATTGTCGCCGTCTTTTGTCACCATTGCCTTGAACTCAAGGTTGCCGACAGAGTTTTGGGATGCCATTATCGCCTTGTTTACCGCAGCAAGTTTTTTGTCAGACGAGAGTTTGTCGAAGTCTTTGTAGAAGTCCACTTTTCCACTTTCAACTTTTTTCAATAGTGCAAGCGAGTCCCGTTTACTTATCTGCCTACATCCAAACTGCATCATCATGGCATCGCGGTAGAATGCTCTTCCGATACTATCATATTCATGGCTTATTGAGTCTATTCCCTCTCTAATTTGCGACAGGCTCTTTGCCTTGGCGTTGCCGGATATAGAACCAGCATCGGTCAGATTGAAATCATTGTCGAAATCCAATATTATCTTCTTGTCGGCAAAGGTTTCCCGACGATACGGCACACTTGCGCTGCCCGTAACATCGCTTGATTTCATATTTTCAAACCACTCTCCACTGTGTAGCGTCAGCACGAGGTGTTTTTTTTCTGCCGTAGACTGCAACATTCCTGAGTCTGCAAGTATGATTGCTGCATCTTCATAACTGTCGGTCATGCGGTAAATCATTATACCATAGAGCTTTCCCGTTTCCAGATTCTTTTTCTGTACATAAAGGTTGCAGTTTGGAATTCCGTCATAGAAGATTCCCTCCGGGATTTCCAGCTCAGGACTTTTCTGTTTCATCGACAATAGGAGTTGTCCGAACTGCATGTTAGCCTTCGGTGCTACGACATCCTGAAAATAGAAAGATACCCCGGTTACGAAGATAGTTATCACGATAAGTGAGCGAAATGCCTGCATAAGTGATATTCCTGCTGCCTTTATAGCGGTAAGCTCACTACTTTCGCCCAGGTTTCCGAAGGTAATAAGTGCTGAGAGCAACAACGCAAGCGGTAATGCCTGCGGCACAAGCACAAGACTCATATACCAAAAGAACTGTGCAAGGACCTCCAGAGAGAGCCCCTTGCCGATGAGTTGGTCTACATATTTCCACAAGAACTGCATCATCAGCACAAACTGACAGATGAAGAAAGTTCCTATGAACAGCAGTCCAAATTGCCTGGCTATGAATATATCTAATTTCTTTATTCTAAACATTACCTATAGGTGATATGCTGATTGTTGGCGCATATATTGCTGCAAAGATAATGCAAATAAAAAAAACGGCAAAACAAAGATACTTAAAACATCTTTATTTTGCCGTTTATAGTCCTTATTTTCTTTTTCTGTTGGCACGCTGCTGCCGGTATTTGGCTTTTTGCATTGCCGAACCACTTCCATGAGATCCTGTAATGTAGGCTTTTTTCTTTGCCTTCGTCTTTACCTTTCCGTTGTCTGAACTTCCAGCACGTGCCGGACGGAATGTCATGCCGCCCTCAATAATCTGGTCTATATCCATAATCTGAATGTAGAGTTTAGAATTATTCTAAATTCGATCAATGATGGAACAGACGTACTCCCGTAAATGCCATTGTTATTCCGTACTTGTCGCAAGTATCGATAACATTGTCGTCGCGCACCGAGCCGCCTGCCTGAGCTATAAACTCTACGCCACTCTTGTGGGCACGCTCGATATTGTCGCCAAACGGGAAGAAAGCATCGCTACCCAATGCCACCTTGGTATTCTTTGCTATCCACTCCTTCTTCTCCGCCATAGTCAACACTTCCGGCTTCTCGGTGAAGAACTGCTGCCATACTCCGTCGGCAAGTACATCATCGTGGTCTTCGCTGATATATACGTCTATCGTATTGTCGCGGTCTGCACGACGGATGCCCGGCACAAACGGCAGGTTCATTACTTTCGGATGCTGGCGCAACCACCATATATCTGCTTTGTTTCCGGCAAGACGTGTACAGTGGATACGGCTCTGCTGTCCGGCACCGATACCGATTGCCTGACCGTCTTTTACATAGCATACGGAGTTGCTCTGTGTATATTTCAGAGTTATCAAACTGATTATGAGGTCTCTTTTTGCCTCATCCGTGAACACTTTATTCTTTGTAGGGATATTCTCGAAGAGTTTCGGATCGTCGAGTTTCACCTCGTTGCGTCCCTGCTCAAAGGTTATGCCGAAGACCTGCTTGTGCTCTATCGGAGCCGGTTTATAAGCAGGATCTATCTTTATGACATTATATGTTCCCTTGCGTTTTGCACGCAAAATATCAAGAGCCTCATCAGTAAAGTCCGGAGCAATGACACCATCGCTTACTTCCCTTTTGAGCAAAGTGGCTGTTGCTGCATCACAGGTATCGCTCAACGCCACGAAATCGCCGTATGAGCTCATACGGTCTGCGCCACGTGCTCTTGCGTATGCACAAGCTATCGGTGAAAGCTCAATCTTCAAGTCGTCAACGAAGTATATCTTCTTCAGCGTGTCACTCAACGGCAGACCTACTGCTGCTCCTGCCGGCGAAACATGCTTAAAACTTGCTGCGGCTGGCAGACCGGTAGCTTCTTTCAGTTCTTTAACCAATTGCCAGCTGTTTAGCGCATCAAGAAAATTGATGTAGCCTGGACGACCGTTCAACACTTCAATAGGCAACTCACCTTCCTCCATATATATTCTGGAAGGCTTTTGATTAGGATTACATCCGTACTTTAATTGTAACTCTTTCATTATTTTGTTGGAATTAAATCTCTTTACCTTAATTTTTGCCTGCAAATTTACTTTTTTTCCTCCATACAGCAAAGGGAACAAACAAAAACTATATATTTTCAACAAAAACAGAAAGCTCCGCAAGTGTTTCTAACAAACGCCATCGGTGTTTATATCAACACGCTGCCGACGTTTATATCAAAATAAAAAAACTATGAATAAAACAAGTTAATGAAACGAGCGAGAATAGAGGATATATCTGAACGAAAGCAATACAACAGTACTACAATTGGAACAGCTATAAACATGAAAGTAAAAAGACGTACAGTCCCCACCCGTTTGTAATAAGCCTCTGTTTCCTTCAATCTGCCAAGTTCTTTGTCACGCCCCTTGTTCAACAGTTCCTCTTCTTCAAGTGCCGACAGTTTTCGGAAATCAAGCAACCCGTATATACACACAATTACGCCAAGTCCAGACGGAACCTTCACGAGATAAGACATCCACCCATGAACGAGCATTGTAGCACCGATGAAAAACACAAGGAAGAAACACAATATTTTAAACAAAGAACTTCTTGAAAGCATAATAACCGTTTTTTATTAGAATGAGAGTAGAATTGGATTGTCTACTTAACATATATTTTACCTTGTTTTATATAAGAACTCTGACGCTTTCCGTTGTCTTTCGTTTTTTTGTTATTTATGTTATGAAGGCAAAGGTATATAAAATAAGGAAACAGGCAAAAGAATTTGAGGGAATTTTGGAGAATGACTATAAAAACGTATTAAATGCTTGCATAATACTAATATTTGTGATACGTTTGCATATTAGACAGACTTACTTACTGGTCTTATTAACGAAAGACGTATGTGTCTACGGATGCGAAGCCCCGGTAACAAGTCCCCGGGCTTTTATATGAAAATGGCATCTTTCATTTTCTGAATTAGAGATGCCGCTTTGTGTTGATTATGTTTCATGATTAAGATACATAATTTCAAAGAACTATTCTGAGTCGCTTGCATGGGAGTGTGGGTGGCTCTTTTTTGTATTCTTAATTTCCGGAAGAATTTAAAAGCCCCGGCATGGCTCAATACTGAGGCAAGCGTGATAAAAAGTGAGTTATAAAGAAACACTCAGCGAGCCTAATTTTCGGGACATGTCATTAAGGGCTGATTTCAGAATTCCGAGTTCTTCATCAGTAAACTGTGATACTTTGCCATTGACGACATTTCCATTCAATTTATGTGCAAGCCAACTACGAGACTTCTCGAAATAAGTTTTGGCAATATAAGCCATGGAAACCATTTTTGTATCCCCCCAAAAAAGCTGACGATATGCCAACTTATGGGTTATGCTGTTGGAGTTATCGGGATGAGGCTCGACGATTTCTGTCGCCTCTCTCCGGAGGAATTTTCGTCAGTGTCCGAAGCTTTTTCCCATAATCAGGAACAACACGTTGAGGATTCATGGGAGCGCATGCGTCTCCAGGCTGCAATAACTATCCAGCCCCACTGCAAAAACCGCATCAGCAAAGAGCAGCTCGTTCCCCTGCCATGGGACAAGAAGAATGAAGATAATCAGCTCTCCGAGAACTCCCAGTCCTCCTACCACGGCGACAACCTCACGATAGAACAGCGCCTGGACAGAGCAAAAAAGAGAATTGAAATGGAGAAGAGCCACCAAAATAGATGATGTCAGCGGCACGGTTCAGATTAGGGACGCTCAGCAGATGGCAACGTTCCTCGGGCAGAAGCAGAGCCTTATGACGCTCATTCCCTGCCATGAACAACCTTTACAGTGCACCATAATACCAGGGGCAGGAATCATTGTCGTCTGACGATGCAATTTTCAACATCTGGTATCTGCCGCAAACAAAACAGGATATGCAAGAAATGACAATAAAGGCAAAGAGATTATTCACGCTAAAGTTGCACATAGAATAGAATAAGTCTATGAACCATAAACAAGTAAAAAATCTATTGGCAGGTTTAATTTCCTCAAAAGCCTTTTTCTTCTCCTCTTTTGTCATGTCATCTATCGGTTTCATAAGCTGTATTGTTTAATGCACTGCAAATGTACTAAAATAAAGTTTTAATAAACAAATAAATCATAATAAAAAAATGTCGAAAGATGTAAAGTTTAACATAAAAATCAATATTGACGGCAAGGAAGGTATCGGAATCGTTACTACAGATGTAAAAAAACTTCGTCAGTCTTTCGACGAGGCGAGGAGTTCGTCTGGGCAACTTCGCGACAAACTTATTACTTTCAATCAAGTTATCGGAGTTGTTCAGAATATGTCCTCTGCCGTCAATAATCTCCGCGACGTCATGTCTGGTCTTGCCTCCAGCTATAACGCCGTACAGCAGTCGAATGCCCTACTCGATACCGTCATGCGCCAGCGCATAGCAGCGGCGGCGAATTGTGGAAAGTCTGCACTCCATAGGCAAACGGCTGCAACATGCCACTTGCCTGTAGGGCTTTCCCTACTCCCTTGATGTTTTCATCCAATGAAGGCATAAAACAATAAAGAACTCCGGGCTGTCAGTACGCGATGTATTGGCAGACCTTTATTTTTTCCTTTCCCCTGGCGGTGTTCCATATTCAAGGAATGCCGCTTTTTTCTGCCGCATCTTCCGCCACTGCCGGGTCCCGTTCTCCGCAATGGCTCCCGCAAACGACGGGAACCGTCCCGAACCGGCTCCGCAACCGTTCCCGTTGGCCTCCGGAGCCGTGCAAAAAGAAGCACTATCGTCATTCTATCCCCTCAAACGCTTCAATCACCGTATCCGGGAGAATCCTCGCATACACCTGCTCCGTCGTCCTTATAGAATAATGCCCCAACACCTTCGACACGATCTCCATTCTCACGCCATGGTTCAGCAGATACTTTTCTCTCCCCTATAAATTAAAAATTAAACATAAAAACTTGTTTTCGTTCTCTTATGTAAGACGAAAGAAAGCGGTAGAATGACTCGTATAAAAATGGTAGAATTAAAATCCTTATATTTCCCCGAAACCTCTTAATAATCCCGATTTTAGGGCTTTATTTCGTCCCCCATTCACCCCAAAATCCTTTTCTTTTAATTCCTAACTTATTGATAATCAATAAAAAAGGGATACTCAACGAGTATCCCTTAAAGTGATTCCGCAGGGATTCGAACCCTGGACCCACGCCTTAGAAGGGCGTTGCTCTAATCCAACTGAGCTACGGAACCCCTTTTTGCGGCTGCAAAGTTACAACATTTATTAAACATGACCAAATTTTATGAGAAAAAGTTTTAAGGAAAAATTTAAGAGATAATGATTTGTAAAATAATAATATCCGTAAAGTAAAGATAAAAGAAATATGAATACTTATCTGCACAAATTTATGTTATCTTTATTTATCATAGATAAGACTTAT
>ERZ869991.127-NODE-127-length-22735-cov-11.355768_pt1 | contig 22735 bp, 17 predicted proteins | sample MGYA00520862_ERZ869991 | MGnify/ENA primary metagenome ERZ869991 (study PRJEB32232, sample SAMN07284978) | human gut metagenome | biome: human-associated habitat; material: feces | host: Homo sapiens | place: Tanzania | collected 2014-08-11 ...
CGAGGATAAGCAGTCATGTAGCAGGCAGTACCTGCGATAGGCCATGAACCTACACCACCACCCATACGGTCGCGGATTTCACCACCAGTACCCGTAGCAGCACCATTGAAAGGCTCTACAGTAGTAGGGAAGTTGTGGGTTTCAGCCTTCAGGGAGATGACACTCTCGATGTCCTTCACCTGGAAGAAATCGCTGGTAGTCTGGTCAGCAGGAGCAAACTGCTCGATGACAGGACCCTGAGAGAAAGCCACATTGTCCTTGTAGGCAGAGAGAATCTTGTTAGGGTTCTCATTAGTGGTCTTCTTGATCATGCTGAAAAGAGAAGACTCCATCTCCTTGCCGTCGATGATAAACTGTCCGCCGAAAATCTTGTGACGGCAGTGCTCAGAGTTGATCTGTGCAAAACCGAAGATTTCACTGTCGGTGAGCGGGCGTCCATTCTCCTTCTCTAACTTGTGGAGATAAGCCATTTCGTCTTCGCTGAGAGCAAGACCTTCTTCCTCGTTGTACTTTTCGAGGTCATCTACATACTTGATAGGTTCAGGCTCGTGGTTGACGGTGAACACATCCTGTCCGATACCGTTGTACATGCGCTGGAGCATAGGATCGTGCTCAGCGTCCTCGCTATCTACAGGGAAATACTCCTCAATACGCGAAATGCCGTTAAGACTCATGTTCTGAGTAATCTCAACGGCATTCGTACTCCAAGGAGTAATCATTTCACGGCGTGGGCCGACATAGAAGCCCTGCAATTGCTGGGCGTCCTCTAAAGTCGCATCACCATAAAGCCAACAAAGTTCATTGATTTCGTCCTGAGAAGGCTTGTGGTCAATCTCGGTCGCAATCACACTCTTAGATGGAGTTCTGAAAAAAAGAATCATACTTATTTCTCTTTTTATATTGTTAATGTATTTATTCTTTCGGTAAGGATACATGGCCTATGTATCGCTTTTCGAGTGCAAAGATAATACAAATTAAAATAAGGACAAAATAAAACGCTTGTTTTTTTATATTTTTAGGTATGTTGCCCAAACTGTGTGCTTTCACAGAGCAGGAAAATCTGCTGAATGAAGATGCTAATTTGTTAAAAATGAGCGAGAAAGATGAGAAAAACAGAAAAAGTGGTTAAAATTATCTAAATGGGTTTGACAAAAGTGGTTTATTCAAGTCTTATTCGTAACTTTGCAAACGAAAAGCTGCGTGTGAATTTTTATTCATCGTGTATGGATTCATTATATTTAGTAATTTAGTAAAAATCAACTATCGGAAAAATTAAAAACCAGAAAATATGAAGCAGAACAAATTTTTAGTAATGGCTTTGATGGCTGGCGCATTGTTGGCCACAAGTTGTGCAAGTAAGAAGGAACTTCAGAATTGCCAGAACGAGAACAAGGAGTTGTCAAGCAACTATCAGAATACAAAGGAGCAGTTGGCTGCTTCTCAGGCTCGTGTAACAACTCTCGAAGATCAGCTTGCTCAGATGAAGAAGGACTATAAGTCTATGCAGAATGCGCTCGACAAGAGTTTGAACAACGCAAGTCAGAACAACATCAGCATCGACAAGCTCGTTGACCAGATCAATGAGTCTAACCAGTACATCCGCCACTTGGTAGAGGTGAAGAGCAAGAGCGATTCTCTCAACATGGTGCTTACCAACAACTTGACCCGCTCTCTCAGCAAGGACGAGTTGAAGGAGGTTGACGTACAGGTAATGAAGGGTGTGGTTTACATCTCTTTGGCTGACAACATGCTCTACCAGAGCGGTAGCTATGAGGTAAATAGCCGTGCTCAGGAAACTTTGAGCAAGATTGCCAAGATCATCATGGACTACAAGGACTACGATGTACTCGTAGAGGGTAATACAGATAACGTACCAGTTAGCACTACAAGTGCCAAGATGAAGAACATCCGCAACAACTGGGACCTCTCTGCTCTCCGTGCATCTTCTGTAGTACAGTACTTGCAGGATCACTTCGGCGTAGATCCTAAGCGTTTGACCGCTGGTGGCCGTGGTGAGTACAACCCTGTAACTACCAACGATTCTGAGGTTGGCAAGCAGCGCAACCGCCGCACTCAGATTATCATCACTCCTAAGCTCGACCAGTTCATGGACTTGATCGACAAGGCTCCAGAGAGCGATAAGTAAATCGGAGACTTTTTAGAGTATCATAAGTGAAATTTAGGAAGCACCAGTGGGCTTAGGCTCATTGGTGCTTTTTTAGTATTACAGGTGCTTTTCTGTATAAATATACTTAAAATAAGAAAGAAAGACTCAAAGTTTGTGTCGTTTTGAAAGAAAAATGGCGATTTTCTTTCTCTTTTGAGATTTATTTATTAATTTTGCAATCAAATTATTAAGCGCCCGTCGCTAAGTGGTTATAAATTGTAATTTATTAATAATACATATATAGGTATTTCGCTTATGGAAAAGATTCAGATGACAACTCCTTTGGTGGAGATGGATGGTGACGAGATGACAAGAATCCTCTGGAAGATGATCAAGGATGAACTGATCCTTCCTTTCGTAGATTTGAAGTCAGAGTATTATGACCTTGGTTTGCCTTACCGTGACAAGACCAATGATCAGGTGACTATCGATTCTGCTGAGGCTGCCAAGAAATATGGTGTAGCCGTGAAGTGTGCTACGATTACTCCTAATGCCCAGCGTATGGACGAATATCATCTCCACAAGATGTGGAAGAGTCCTAATGGCACTATCCGTAGCATCATGGATGGTACTGTGTTCCGTGCTCCTATCACGATTCCAAGCATTCACCCTTGCGTGAAGAACTGGGAGAAGCCGATTACCATCGCCCGTCATGCTTACGGCGATGTATATAAGAGTGTGGAAATCCGTGCTGATGAGCCGGGAGTTGCCAAACTCGTATTCGAGGGTAAGAGCGGAAAGAAGCAGGAGGTGGAGATTCACAACTTCGAAGGTGCTGGCGTTATTCAGGGTATGCACAATACCGACAAGAGTATCCGCAGCTTTGCTCATAGCTGTTTCAAGTTTGCCATCGATACCAAGCAGGATTTGTGGTTTGCTACCAAGGATACCATTTCCAAGACTTACGATGCACAGTTCCGCAAGATATTCGAGGAGGTGTATGAGAGCGATTACAAGGAGAAGTTTGCTGAACTCGGCATTGAATACTTCTATACATTGATCGATGATGCCGTGGCTCGTGTTATCCGCAGCAAGGGTGGATTCATCTGGGCATGTAAGAACTATGATGGTGATGTGATGAGCGATATGCTCAGTACAGCCTTCGGTTCGTTGGCGATGATGACCTCCGTATTGGTTTCTCCAGACGGTAAGTATGAGTACGAGGCTGCTCATGGTACGGTAACCCGCCACTACTACCGTTATCTGAAGGGTGAAGATACATCTACCAACCCTATGGCAACAATCTTTGCATGGAGCGGTGCGTTGAGAAAGCGTGGCGAGTTAGATGGCATTCAGGCATTGCAGAATTTCGGCGACCAGTTGGAGGCAGCTTGCTTCGATACGCTGAATGATGGTATCGCCACCAAGGACCTCGTCAACCTGATGGAAGGTGTAGAGGCAAAGGCTGTCAACTCAGCCGGCTTCATTGCAGCCATCCGTGAGAGATTGGAGAAGAGATTAGCATAGTATGATTTGTATATATATATAATAAAGGTGACAAAGGCATAGAAACCTTTGTCACCTTTATTTTTTAGTGAAAACTAATTAACCGTTTACCTGCTTCTTGTATTCCTCAGATAACAAGTCAAAGAAATTATAGCCGATTACCTTGCAGATATGCATGAGCATACCTGTGTCGATAGTAGATTTGCTATAAATCTTATAAATGTTGGTTCTGTGGCAACCAAGTTGCTTTGCGAGCCATACTGTTGTTTTTCCTTGTCTTTTGAGTTCCTGTTTTATGCGTTCCCCAATGACCAAGGAGCAATTGTTAGTTTGATCTGTCATTTTCTTATTCTCTTTAAATACTAATAAATTCAATATGGATGCAAAATTACGAAATAAGATTGTAATCAAACGAATTTTTTGGTAGCTAATGTGACGACACGCTATTAAAAAAGTATAAATGCGGAAAACAAATGAAAACCCTTCGTTCCATTTGTTTTGCTTACTGACACATTTTTCCTCAATTTTCTATCTTTTTTATGTCTATTTTGTTTCGGTTTACATTTTATACATAAGAAAAGTGCAAATCATCTGTTGTACGTAATTATAATTCCTTAATTTTGCACCCAGTTAAGGCGCACAGCCTAAAAACTATGCGATGCGGCTACAGAAAGCTATACATTATTATATATAAGATATAAGGCTTTTCTAAAAACGCGTAAGCAAACAAGATTTCTAAGAATTACAAAAACAAAAATATATTGTACTAAAGTTTCGCAAGTGAAAATTCACAAGCGTGATTTAACGTAATTTTGGAATAAAATATGATTGTCCCGGAGGCTTTTTGGTTATCGTTACTGTCATGGCATATATCTATTAATCAAAACAAAAACTCCCTGATAATATGAACTGTAATTTTTAGTTGCACAAAACAGCCTTTTTCCGAAAAGAATCAGATAATCCACTAAAATTTTACATATAATCCACCATACTTAGCCTCTTTTGGCGTAATTTTGCCATCACCAAACGTATTTTCTGAAAAAGGAAAGCATTGAAAAGTCGATGCTTGATTACGGATTAGCAAGAGAATAAACAGTTACAATTTCATATAAACCGAAAGTAACCAATGAAAAAGAATGTCTTAATGACGGCTGTTATACTGCTTGGCATCATGTCAGGTTGTACCGACAGCTTGGAGCAGCAACTAGCTCCTGCGGCAGAGGTTGAAACTGAGTTGGCAACAAGAGCTTCTTCAGGTCGCCTTAGTACTTACACTCCTCCATCGTATATTGATGATTATGCATCAATGGCAGGTTGGGACCAGCGTGGCAGTTGGAATTTAGCCAACGTGCATGACCCTACAGTCATGAAGGCTGATGACGGCTACTATTACATGTATCAGACTGATGCCTCTTATGGTAACAGTTTGGATGGACATGGCCATTTCTTCTGCCGTAAGAGCAAGGACTTGATCAACTGGACTTGGGTAGGCCCCACCATGAGAAGACAGCCTTCTTGGGTGGCAACCAAGGTGAATGAATATAGAGCAAAGGAGGGCCTTCCTGCTATCAAGCATTTTCGTTATGGATTTTGGGCGCCATGTGCTCGCAAGGTAAGAAATGACTTGTACCGAATGTACTATTGCATCGTGGTTGATAATTACATCGGCAATGGCTTATATGCCGATGCAGCCAATTTTGACAACACCTGGACAGAAAGAGCTTTCATCGGCATGATGGAAACTTCTGATCCAGCAAGCAACCATTGGACAGACAAGGGCATGGTGGCTTGCTCTTCCACTGACCGTGGGTTCAACTGGGAAAGAAACGGTCAAGGTGACTGGAATGCATATTTCAAGTATAATGCCATCGATCCGTCATATATCATCTGCCCTGATGGCAAGCATTACCTCATCTACGGTTCATGGCATTCTGGTATTGTTGCCATGCGCCTGAACCCGAATACAGGTATGCCTTATGAGAATATCGGTGACCCATGGGGAGACATCAGCAAGTATGGCAAACGTATCTATACTCGCAATATCAATAGTCGCTGGCAGGCATCTGAAGCTCCGGAGATCATATATCACAATGGCTACTACTATCTTTTTCTGGCCTACGATGAACTTTCTGTGGCTTACAACACTCGTGTGTTGAGAGCCAAGAATATAGAAGGTCCCTACTATGGCAAGGATGGCAGAGACTGTACCAACAAGGGTGGGGAGGCATATCCAATTCTGACACATCCGTACAAGTTCAACAATAGTCCAGGTTGGGTAGGAATCTCTCATTGTGCTGTCTTTGATGATGGAGAAGGTAACTGGTATTTTTCATCACAAGGTCGTTTGCCGGCAGGAGTAAATGGCAATCCATATTCAAACGCCCTTATGATGGGACAAGTACGTTCCATTCGATGGACACAGGATGGCTGGCCAGTCATTATGCCTGAGAGATATGGTGATGTGCCACAGCTTACCATTCTCGAAAGTGAATTGAAGGGAACCTGGGAGAATATCACCCTGGAGTATAATTTTGGTCAGCAGTGCAGTTCTGAAAGCATGACATTGGGTAGTGGTCATAAGATTACTGCAGGTTTCCATGCTGGTGGCAAGTGGTCCTACGACAAGGCAAATGCCATTCTCTACATAGATGGCATACCTATGTATTTGCAGAGAGAATGTGATTGGGAATCCAATCCTAGAAAATATACTATTGTATATTCCGGACTCAGCAACTACAACAGTATAAGGAACCGCAAGTCATATTGGGGCAAGAAGAATTAAGACATCAAAGGAATTAAGGTAAAAAGTAGATGACAAAAGCTGAAAGTTGCTGACTTAACTATCAAGTCAGCAACTCAGTGAAGAGATTTGAAGCGTATGAAACCATCGGCGGCCTCTTTGCTGAGGTTACCAATGACACTCTCGAGTTGTCCGTAACGGACAAGATATGGGCTATCATTTTGGACTTCGTTCTGGAAGCAGCAGAGCGTTACTCTATAGATGCTACAGAGTTACTGGCAGATTTCATCGAAAGTAATCCTATTGCCCATATGCTACGTAATATGTATATTTATAAACAAGTTTATAAACAAGCAAGTTGATATTTATTCACTTGCGAAACTTTAGTATTGTATAAAGTAAATGATAGATTTATTATGAAAAAGTATTTACTTACTATGCTCGCTGTGTTAGCAGGTTCTAACATGTGGGCTCAGTCGTTCTCAACAGAGGATGGAGGCAACACGCTGGTTATTACTACAGATGGTGATATGACAGCGCAAACTAATGCTGGTGAAGTATTAGCACAGATGAAGAAAGGCAATTATGGTTATTCAAAGGTAATCGTGAATGGTAATGGTATTATCAGTGAAGCTTTCTTGCGTGCTATATTGTACAACAAAGGCCAAAATTCAATTGATCCTAATAAATCATTGTTGAATCTTGATTTGAAAGGAATTACCCTCAAAGGTTGGAAATCTTCTTCATTTAAGGCAAGTGAAGATGATAACTGTCAGTACGGACAGTTAAACATTAGCGAATTAGGTCTTCCAAAAGCAGAGGATAATAAGGTGCCAGATGAAGCATTTAGTATGTGGGGATCTACTCTAAAAATAGTTGTTATCCCTGAAGGTACGGTAGAAATAGGTAAGAGTGCATTTTATGGTATTAATAGTCTTTCTTCGGTATCTTTTCCAAGTTCTTTAAAAAAGATAGACGATTTGGCTTTTGCTAATCTAAGTAATTGGAAAAGTGTAGAACTTAATGATGGCTTAGAGTTTATTGGTAATTCTGCATTTTTGAATACTAACGCAATTGTAAATAAGACTTTGGAGATACCTGCAAGCGTAAAATACATAGGTCCAGGTGCATTTTATTTCCGTCAATATCAAGAGGTCTATTTCTTGGGTAAAGAGGCTCCTTTGTGTCCTTTAGGTAAGGTAAAAGGCAAAAGCTTAGATTGTCCTTATGGTCCTTTTGGAGCAGAAAGTTTAATGGGAAATGGTGGTTTTAATTCTGCTGCTGGTGAACTTGCTGATGATGCAGCCTACCAAGGAGTAGCTAATCGTGAAAATTATAAAAATAATGGTGTTTATTTTTGCATCATGCATTATCCTGAGAATTTGTCTGATGAGCAGAAAGCTAAATATACGGATATAACAAAGACTTATGTGACTTGGGAAGGTAATGAATATGGTCAGACCACAGGCTTTAGTTATAATTCACAACGACGGATAGGACAAGAAACTTCTGATCTTTCTTGGAATGGACATCAGACATATAGTGGATATGTTAATCCAGGTTATAAAGATACTTACCTTGGCGACCAATATATTTGGCCTAGTCAGACACAGTGGTTACGTTCTTACATTACTGCCTCTAATGGCTTGTGTTGGGATGGTGTTACAAAATATAAGCCAACTTTGACAGATGAACAAATCGCTTTGTTGCGTGGGGTAGGTTTTACTACTGATGAATATTCAGAGGATGTTTTGGCGAAAATTGCTTATGTTGGTACTCGCCAGTTTGTATTGGGTAATGGAGATGTAAAGAGACAAACTCATGATTATCCTTTGGACGTAAAGGGTGGTAAGTGGTACACATTCTGTGTTCCTTTCAATATGACAAAGAAAATGATCGATCAGGCTCTTGGTGAAAACACCCAGGTTTGTCGTTTTTCTTCTGTAGAGCGCAAGTTTGATGATGACCAGAATAGAAATCATATCACATTGCTTTTCAGACATGATGTTTATAAGCATAAAACAGAAAAGTTAAATGGCGTTTATGAAACTTTCAATCCAAATGTTCAGTCTCCTTCTGATGACGATATCGTGATTTATGCGCATGAGTCTTATATGATAAAGCCTACAAAGATTTCTGAAAATGCGGCAGATTACGTAGTAAGCATTTATGAATCTGAAGAAGGTAGTCCTCTTCCTACTTATGTAAAGGCAAAAAACAGAGTGTTGAGCAATGGTATGGAACGCCAGTCAGAGAGTGATGAAGACTTATATCGTTTTAAGGTAACTATTTGGATAATAGTAGAACCAAGGTAGTTCTTCCTCAGTATGTATATTTCTTTGGTAGAATGAATCCTTCTGATTATGGTCAGTTCTGGTTCTATGATGGTAGTTCTTCAGTAACTTGGAAATCTAATAGCAGTATTGTTCAGACCAAACATATAGATACCGCTAATGAAGATGCAGAGTCTTTCTTCAATGTTGTTAATGGTGAAAATTTGGCTAAGCAGTTCTCTATCTTTGGAGAAGATTCTTCTGATAAAAGTACAACAGGTGTAGAAACTGTTACTATCGTTGCAGGAGAAGAAAGTAATGCTACTGTTTATGACTTGAGTGGTCGCATTGTTAGCCGCAATGGTGAAACTACAGTTTTGCCAAAGGGCATCTATGTAAAGAATGGTAAGAAATTTATTGTAAAGTAAGATTTGAATATGAAAATATATATTAAGCCAACAATCTCAGTTGTCTATAGTTCTATTGATTCTGCGGTTTTGGCAGCATCACCAAATGTTGGTAGCGGTTCTGCTGGTTGGGGAGACTCTGATAGTAGCTCAATTATAGGAGGTGGCAATAGTGGTAGCAGCAGCGGTGGAACAACATATCCTGGTTCTACATCCGCAAAGGACTATAGTTATAATGCTTGGGAAGCTTGGGATGAGTTTTAATAGATTTGTATGATAGTAAAGTAATGCTTTTTATATTGCAGAGAGTGCTGTCCAAATATGGATATGACACTCTCTGCTTTTCTTTATTTAATGATTATCTTCATTTGCTTGGTTTTATTATGGCTGCTTACATTCAAGACATACATGCCTTTAGGTAGGCTGCAAGCATTCATGTGAATAGTATTTCCTAATTGAGAACAAGAAAGAACTTTTTTTCCTTCTATATTATATAATGTACCGGTTAATGAAGTGGCTCCTGCACAAAATGCCTCATAGTTGTTTGTAGAAACGCAACGAATGATGAAACTCTTTTCTGTAGGTGTATTTATCAGGGTTGCTTCATTCTCATTGAGAATATACATTAAGCCTGCATAGGCATCCACTTTTCCTGCTCCAGCTTGTCGTCCTTCGCTTTTGAAATAATTTCCTTCATTGCAAGCAATATCATTATTGGCAGTTTGCATGGCGATTTCTCTAATTTGCTGGTGGGTGAGAGCGGGATTGGCTTCAAGCCAAAGTGCTGCAATACCTGCCATATAAGGGGATGACATGGATGTGCCTCCCATTGCACAGAATGAATAGACGTTTCCTTGAAAGGAATCGCTACGGGTAATGCTGCGCTTATCTAATCGGTTGTATCTGTTGAAACTTGATTCCAAATATGCACCAGGTGCACATATATGTGGGAGTTCTTGACCATCATAGCGTGTGCCAAAACTTGAATAATAGGTGATTTCCCCTTCTTTAATTCCCCATTTGTTATAATTAGAATTAGTTAGGGTTTTGGTACTGTTGTTAGCAAGTTGTAAACTGACTGTTGTATTATAGGCACCAACAGCAATAACTTCTTTGGCACACGATTGTTCTGTTATCGTTCCATTACTGGTCAATCCTATTTTCCAATTTTTAAAGCCTTTAGAGAAAGGGCATTCGCTATCTGTATAAGAGGATATTTTCTGCCCTTTTTGAGCTTTGATAATATATCCTACTCTGTAATCGGAACTCCCTAATTGTAGATTGTCGGCTTTTATTGCAAATCCCGACATACCATCGTGTATTTCTTCTTTTGCGATATTGATAGACCCATTGATGATTCCATCATTCCATTCTAAAGACAGTACTTCATCTTGTTTTACTACATCGTAAGTCTTGATGATTTCTTCGTTAGTATAATTGATAACTGCAATTTGGATATCTATCGGACTGGCATTATCTGTTGCTATGTAGTTTAGAATTTTGTTTCCGCTAAGGTATAAATCGTATATAGCTCTCATTTCTTCTTTATCACTTTCGAAAACATGCTTTTGAACAATAGGTTGGTCTGCATCGTTTCCAGCTGATACGCATGCCACAATATCGTATTTGTTGATAATTTCGTCTAAAGCTTGTAGAAATAGACTACTACCATCATGAGGTCCAAAGAAGTTGCCGTATGACAGGTTGATGACAAGTCTTTGGTTGTGCCCTTTGCAATACTCTCCCAGTTGTACAAGGCAATTAAGTTCTTCCACTTTGGCAATGACAGGTTCTATAGCTAAGTCTGCATTGGGGGCAACGCCATGAATTTGGAAAGAGTCACCATTGAAATTTCCTGCTGCAATACCGCTAACATGTGTTGCATGACCAGAGTATTTGTTATCTGTGGTAAACGAGGATATTTCATAGGAATCAGTAATGAATTGATTCTTTTTGTTTTCTATCACTTTGAATCTGCTCACCCCATTTTCATCAAGGAACATGGCATGATTGGGATCGAATCCATCATCTAAGAGTCCAATCATTACGCCTTTTCCTGTGTATGGCAGAAAGGAATTTTCAATACGATCTTGTGCATTTGGACTTATGTAACCTTTGTGAATTAGGTCAACGCCTGTACTGGCATTTGCCCTTGTAAGCATCAGTTTCATTTTGTTTTCGCCAAATGAAATGCGCTCCACATCTTTAATCTCTGCTAATATTTCGAGACTGTCTGTGGTTAGGTTTACTATGCAAAAATTATTGCACAAGGGTTTTGTGTTGAATCCTCTGTCTGAAAGAATAGAAGATTCAAGACCATCATGTAACTTTACCAAAGCATGTATGCGTTGTGTAGTGTTTGGGTTGACATGACTTTCTCCATATGATTTTGCTAAAGTAGCATTTTGCAAGTTAGCTTGCTTCATTCTTTGTATCTCTAATATGCTCTGAGCATCGAACTTTTGGGTTTCTACGACCTTAAAGTTGTCAAATGCCATGCCATTCATGGCGAAACTCATTGCAAAAATAGTGATACATAGTCTTTTGGCTAGATTCTTTTCGGTCATAAATTGTAAAATAGTATAAGTAAAAGCTGAATTACAAGTCCAAAGATAGGTAAAATATTTGACAACAGCAAGTTTTGTAACGTTTATTAACGCAGAAACGGGCTTTTTTCTTGCTTTTGTAGAACGTGTTTTGATTGTGTTCGGGAACAGCAGACGATTTTGACCGGAAATGACTTTGACCAAATGACAGCTTTCGTGTTTTGGCATGGTCTGTAAAAGGGTGGTACGCTTATGACCCAAGCTGGTCGTCTATGATGACCAAGCCCGGTCTTAATAGACGACCAACCTCGGTCGTCATAGACGGCAAATTCCGGTCATCAAGGAAGATAGATGGGAATCCGGTCATTTGGTCAAAGTCATTTCCGGTCAAAATCATCTGAAGGAATCAGGAACAATGATTCCCGTCACACTTTTTACTTGCTTTTGAAATGAAATTGTAATAGAATGTAATGCGTGTTACAGATTTTTTGTCGTATCTTTGCACCCGAGGAAAGACCTCAGACTATATATACATTATTATATATTATAAAGATGGACGAAAAGAACTATAAAATCCTTGTGGTGGATGATGAGCAGGACCTCTGTGAGATTCTGAAGTTTAACTTGGAAACCGAGGGGTATCTGGTAGAAACAGCCAACTCGGCTGAGGAAGCTTTGGAGAAAGACATTGCTTCCTACGACCTCTTGCTGCTCGATGTGATGATGGGAGGTATGAGCGGATTCCAGCTGGTGAAGAAACTCAAGGAGAATGTGGCTACGGCTCAGATTCCTATTATATTCCTGACGGCTCGCGATACTGAGAACGATACCGTTACCGGTTTCAATCTCGGGGCTGACGACTATATCTCCAAACCTTTCTCTATCCGTGAGGTGATGGTGCGTGTGAGGGCTGTCATCCGCCGTACCGCCGATAAGCTGGGCAAGGATGCTGAACCTACCGTCGTCAGCTATCAGGGATTGGTGCTCAATATCGACAAGAAGACGGTGAGCATTGATGGAGAGGATGTGCCTTTCACCAAAACAGAATTTGAATTGCTCCGACTTCTCCTGGAAGAGAAGGGTAGAGTGTTCTCCCGCCAGGAACTCATCGACCGCGTATGGCCTAAGGATGTGCTCGTGCTCGACCGAACAGTGGATGTCAACATCACCCGTATGAGAAAGAAAATCGGTAAGTTTGCGAAGTGCATCGTCACCCGACTCGGCTTTGGATATTATTTTGATGCGTGATAAGAAAGGATTTTATCTATGCTGAAAATACAAAAAACGAAATCCAAAGTTGGGCGAAAACTGTATCTCATGGTGCTGGCGGTGTTCCTTGTGTTCGCTGTCAGTTTTATCATGTTCCAGCAGACTCGTGAGAAACAGTATAAGATCAGTACGCTCACGATGAAACTGGAAAACTACAACGCCCTCTTGGAGGAAGATCTCTCGCTGGCTCATGATAGAGGAATCATCTTGAGCAACGGCGATAGTCTGGAGACGCTGCCCAGCGTGAGTCGCTCGAAACTCGTCGTGGCGGAAACCAAACTGAATGCTTTCATCCGTGAACATGAAAGCAAGGATCTGCGTGTCACCTTAGTAAGGCCCGACGGCAAGGTGGTGTACGACAATATGAGCAAGCACTATGACCGTTTTGCCAATCACCTGAACCGCAAGGAGATACAGGAGGCGCTGAAGAATGGACAGGGATCGAGCGTGGAACGAGAGTCGAAGACCCTGAAGCAGGATTACTTCTATGTGGCTTCCTATTTCCCTGCTGACTCTATCATCATCAGAAGTGCCTTGCCTTATAATGATGATCTCTCTAAATCGCTGCAGGCTGACCAGCATTACATCTGGTTTGCCGTTTTCGCCATCATCATCCTGACCATCGTACTCTACCGGTTCACCCATCGATTGGGCAAGAATGTGGCTAAGCTCCGCATCTTCGCCTACAAGGCTGATCACAACGAGAGCTTAGAGATAGAGGATCTGGCTAAATTCCCGGATGATGAACTGGGTGAAATCGCTGAACGCATCATCAAGATGTATAAGCGTATCCAGACCACCCGAAGGGAACAGGATATTCTGAAACGGCAACTGACGCAGAATATCGCTCATGAACTGAAGACTCCGGTGGCGAGCATACAGGGCTATCTGGAAACGATACTCGACAATCCGCATATCAGCGAGGAGATGAAGGAGCAGTTCCTGCAGAGATGTTATGCGCAGAGCGAACGGCTTACCTCTCTGCTGAGAGACATCTCGACGCTGAACAGACTGGACGACGGTTCGGACATGATAGACTTCGAGGCGGTGGATATCACGAAGATGGTGGGAGACATCATGAGGGAAACGGCGCTGGAAAGGGAGGAGCGCAAGATGGGGTTCCACAACCTGCTACCTGAGCGCATCGTGGTGAAGGGAAACCGCAGTCTGCTCTATAGTGTGTTCCGCAATCTTACTGATAATGCCATTGCCTATGCCGGTGACGGAACGACCATCACGCTGGAGGGTAAGGAAATAGGCAACAAGTGGCACTTTGTCTTCAGAGATAATGGTCAGGGTGTGCCGCAGGAGCATATCGCCCGCCTCTTCGAACGCTTCTACCGTGTGGATAAGGGAAGAAGTCGAAAAATGGGTGGAACGGGACTGGGGCTCGCCATCGTGAAGAATGCCGTGCTGCTGCATGGTGGAACCATCCGGGTGAATAACTTGCCAGAGGGTGGTTTGAAATTTGAGTTTACTATCAAGAAATAAATCTTAAAAGTCGCAAGGAGTTTCGTCTTTGCGATTTTTTTTTATGTACCTTTGCATCTCTATAAATTGCTTTATTTTTCAATTGAAACTCAAAAATCTGTTTGAAATATTTGGAGAATTCAATTATTCGTTGTACTTTTGCGAATGTAATTTAAATATGTGTGAAAATGGAACTGAATAAAGAATTGGGCAAATGGCTTTTAGATATTTCAAAATATCTAATAACGGCAATGCTACTCACAACTGCATTTGGCGATATGAGTAATCCTTGGATTGTTGTGAGCGTCATTTTTTCGGCAGCATTAACCTTTTGGTTAGGTTATCTCTTGCTGAAGAAAAGCACTCAAAGCATCAATAATGGGGTTAAGTATAAGAATAATAGATATAGGAAATTCAATAAAAATAAAAAAATATGATGACTATTGTTGTGTGCATATTCGTATGCGTTTTGGCAATTACGGCTTATACTTTAGGTATATACCAGGACAAAAAAAGTTGAGAAAGCAATTCTTAAATAAAAGTAAGGAGCGAAGGGTGCCTGATGACACTCTCCGCTTTTTATTTCCAGAATAAATCGTATTATTTGGAAAAATATAATATAATGATGAATCAATTTACTAAGATTATCGCAGCGCAGCTCAAACTGAGAGAGCAGGCTGTCGAAAATACATTGGAACTGCTCGAAGAGGGCTGTACTATCCCTTTCATCTCCCGATACCGTAAGGAGAAGACGGGTAATATGGACGAGGTGAACATTGAAGCCATCGCCCAGGCTAACGATAAACTCAAGGAGATGGCGAAACGTAAGGAAACCATTCTCAAGACGATCGATGAACAGGGAAAACTGACGGATGCACTCAAGAAGCGTATCGAGGAATGCTGGGACGCTACGGAACTGGAAGACATTTATCTGCCTTTCAAACCGAAGCGCAGAACCCGTGCACAGATTGCTCGTGAGGCGGGATTGGAACCTTTGGCACAAACTCTGCTCTTCCAGCGTGAACGTAATATCATGCAGGTGGCTAAGAAATATGTGGGTGACAAGGTGGCTGATGTTGATGCTGCTATTCAGGGCGCCAAGGACATCATCGCTGAAATGGTGAACGAGAGCGAGGAAAGCCGCAATGCCATCCGTGGTGAGTTCAGACGTGGCGCCATCATCACTTCCAAGGTGGTGGCTAAGAAGAAGGATGAGGAAGAGGCTCAGCGATTCTCTGATTATTTCGACTTCTCGGAACCTCTGAAGCGCTGTTCTTCTCATCGCCTGCTGGCTATGCGTCGTGGAGAGGCTGCCGGTATTCTGCGTGTCAGCATCTCTGCTGATGACGAACAGTGTACGGATAAGTTGAAGCGCCATTACGTACATGGTTATGGGGAATGTCAGACCTTGGTAGGCGAGGCTGTGGATGATGCTTTCAAGCGTCTGCTGAAACCAAGTATCGAAACGGAGTTTGCTGCATCAAGCAAGTTGAAGGCTGACGAGGAGGCTATTCTGGTATTCGCTGAAAACCTGCGTCAGTTGCTCTTGGCAGCTCCGCTCGGACAGAAGAGAGTAATGGCAGTGGATCCAGGTTTCGCCAATGGTTGCAAGACGGCCTGTCTGGATGCACAGGGCAATCTCATCCATCATGAAATCGTATTTCCTCATCCTCCTCGCAGCAAGCGCAGCGAGGCTACTGCAGCTCTGCAGCGCATGGTGAAGATGTATCATGTGGAGGCTATGGCTGTGGGCAATGGTACGGCGAGCCGTGAGACGAGCGACTGGCTGCACGAAATCGCTTTTGATCATCCTGTGGATATTTATGTGGTAAGCGAGGATGGTGCTTCCATCTATTCGGCTTCCAAGATAGCCCGTGATGAATTCCCGGATGAGGATGTGACGGTGCGTGGTGCGGTTTCTATCGGCCGTCGCCTGATGGACCCTCTGGCGGAGCTGGTGAAAATTGATCCTAAGAGCATCGGTGTGGGACAGTATCAGCACGATGTGGATCAGAGTCAGTTGAAGAAAAGTCTGGATACGGTGGTGATGAGCTGCGTGAACTCTGTGGGTGTCAATCTGAATACGGCTTCACAGCATCTGTTGACCTATGTGAGTGGTCTGGGGCCTACGCTTGCCAAGAACATCGTGGAGTATCGCAGGGAGAATGGTGCTTTCGCTTCCCGTGCCCAGTTGAAGAAGGTGCCTCGTCTGGGTCCTTCGGCTTACGAGCAGTGTGCTGGTTTCTTGCGTATTCCTGGTGCCAAGAATCCGCTTGATAATAGTGCCGTGCATCCAGAACGCTATGCGCTGGTAGAGACGATGGCGAAAGATCAGGGCGTGACGGTGAAGCAACTCGTAGAGGACAAGGCTCTGCAGAAGAAGATAGATATCAAGAAATATGTGAGCAAGGAGGTGGGTATGCCTACCTTGACTGATATCATGGCTGAGTTGGACAAGCCTGGACTGGACCCTCGTGGCGAGGTGGAGAAATTTGAGTTTGATGCTTCCATCAAGACGATTGAGGATTTGCAGGAGGGCATGGTGGTGCCGGGCATCGTGACCAACATCACCAAGTTTGGTGCCTTTGTGGATATAGGTGTTCACAATGATGGTCTGGTTCATGTTTCTCAGATGGCAAACCGCTATATCAGCGATCCTTCAGAGGTAGTAAAACTCCATGAGCATGTGATGGTTCGTGTGGCTGAGGTGGATTTGAAGCGCAAGCGCATCGGCCTCTCGATGAAGAATGTCAAATAATGAGGAAATCTGCCAAAGATTTTGGTATGGGACTATAATTTCGTCCAAAAGATTTTGGTATGGGACTATAATTTCGCTAAAAAGATTTTGGTAAGAGACTATAATTTTGCCAAAAAGATTTTGGTAAGAGACTCAAATCTATGAAATTTTCCTCTTTTTATGGGGCAACAAACTATGTCCGATAGAGGTGAAGTCATCGGATCGTATAATAAATTGTAATATGGACAAATTTCTTATAGATGATAAGCAGGAAATGGCTGAGATCGGACGTGACTGTATCGAGTCGGCTTATTGCTTTATTCATCAGAAACTTCGTGTATATGAATTTTCCACCAACCCTACGCAGCGGGATGATATCGAATACGCAATTGCTCAGTATGTGGAGGGAATGAATCCGGCATTGTTTCAGTTGCTTGCCGGTGGTAGGAAAGAGTTCTTGCTCGATCATACCAGATTTGAGGAGGATATGCGCGAGGCACAGGAAAAACTTGAGGGAATGATGTAATGTCATTCCCTTTTTTCCTATTCTATTCTTTTCATTTTCTATTCTATTCTTCTCTTTTTCCATCTCTTCCTTCTTTCTTGGTATCCTTCTTCCTTCCCTCTCTTTCTTTCTTGATTACCTCCTCTTTTCTCCTCTCTTTCTTCTCTCTTTCTCCTTTCTAATTTCTACAAATACCGGATAAGTTTTGTTTTCTTTCGTATTATATTATTTCTTCTCCCGCTATTATCTTTCGTTCAACGTCTTTGAACCGCCGTTCAACGACTTTGAATGTGCGTTCAACGTCTTTGAACGGAGATTCAACGTCTCTGAACGGAAATTTAATAAGGGATAGCAGGGCAGACGCTGTGGTTTAACGATTTTAGTTGACCACTTTTAGCGTTATTGTTAATACGTGTTGACCCAGTTATTACTTATTTATAATTTACGTTGACTTACTTAGTTTTATCAGAGGGAGATACAGAATCCATATCTCCTTCTGAAACAGCTTATGGCATGGCACAAAAAAAATTTTCTTTAAGATTTCCAATAAATTCATTTTATCTATAAACTCTGTTTGAAAACTAACATTATCAAATTGGCATGTTCCCATTGGTTCCAGCTGAAGAGCATATCTATGCATGGTTATGATCTTCTTGATCCATTGCTTGAAGAACGAGCCGTTAAAGAATAGCCAAGTAACGACCGCAAATAGCCGAAAATGACCGGCAAAACGACTATAAATAGCCGAAAATGACCTAAAATAACCGAAAATGGCTGGCAAAACGACTATAAATAGCCGAAAATAGCCGAATACGACAACAAATAGCTGTACGACTAAGCACCAAGTTCAGTTTCTCCTTTCTCTGTAATATTCCATTTCTTGCCTGTAGAAGGTTTGCTTATCAAGCCATCTTTGGCCATAATGCCAAGAAGCCGTCCAATCTTTCTTATTTTCTCGTCATGAGTTAAATTTGATGGGAATACATGTTGAAGTCCCTCATAAACGTCTTGACGTTTGAATCCCATACTTCCTGCATTATGTGCCAATTGCAACAATAACTTTTGGATACTATTTTGTGCAAGACCATTTTCTTTTGTATAGTGTCCTATCTGCTTAGTCATTTTGGCAACTTTTAGCGATATAGTATAGTGTGGTGCACGACCTTCTATCAAACCATTTTCATGAAGATGTTTAGCAGCTTCCTTGGTGATAGGATGATGCTTCTGTACGGCATCCAGCCAAAGACACTCCTTCAGTGACAAAGACTGGTTGCTCTTTAGCAAGTTGGTATATTTCTCATCAATCATTTTGCCATAGATAGTTACGCCAACAGTACGATGTTCGTTGTCGATGTCGTAATCTGGCATAGGGAAGAAACGATTGCGTTGCTCTGTGTAGATCTTCTTGATACCACGTCCTACTGTATCAATCATATTGAAATTGACCATGCCTTTGCAAAGACAATCGTTACGATAATGAAATTGAGGACCTTTATGCTCCAGGGCATTTTCTATTGTTCCTGGAATGAAACTGCCACCATTGCCATAATATAAGGTACTAGGGCCTTCTACAAAAACAATTCGCTGCTGTAAGGTGTAATCCTGATGTGCGATGGCGTTATGTAATGCCTCTCGTATGGTGTATTCATCATACTGTTTCATGGTGTCTGGGAACAGGGTTCCACCTGGCAACTCACGCATAGTCTTGTTACGTATTTTGCTCAACACCTTATCTACGGTCAAGATGAAAGGTATTGTAAAATGCTCATAATCCTGTACGATGCCTTCTTCATCTTCCCATGTCCAAGTGATTTGTGCTACGGCAGGATGAATCTTTTGAATAGAAAGGGGTTTGCCCAATAGTAGAATGGCTGCACGAGTGAGCTTCCCTTCTCGTATCATCATACTATTAGCCAAGAACTCTTCTGTACTCCACGCATCTATTTCTTCGGCAGGAATACTTGACGAACGAACTTTTTTGAACATGACTTTAGCTGTAGCTACGGCTAATTCATCCAAGTCATTGATCGTGGCATTTGGTACAAGTTGAGCTGTCCAGTCGGGTATGGGTGGCTGCTGGCGAATTGCATCTTGTTTTGCCTGGTTCAGCGGTTTCAAACTTTCGCCATCACGACCATAAGCCACACCTTTCCAGTGCATCACTATATTGCGTGGTGATGCAGGAACCTGGAAAAGCAAAACACGTTTACCTTCAACCTCGATAGGTATAATATCCCTAAAGATGAGGTTGTCGGTGGTATGTTGAGACATATCTTGTTTCAGACGGTTGAGCGCAACTTCACCATCCTTGAACGTTGTGCCGATAATCTGATGTTTTTTGTCCCAAACGCCAAATACAATCCAAGCAAACTCGTGATCACGTAAGTTTGCTTCATTGCTAAGGGCAGAGAAGTATTTGCCCAACTCATCAATATCAAAGTTGGTTTCTGCTTTCTTAAACTCTACAACCTCATTCTCTGAGTGTTCCCAAAGCTTGTTGAATATATCTATATATTTTTTCATTGCCTCCTTCTTTATTCGTTCCTAAATGAGCCTACTTAAAAAGTAAGGCATTGTCTTAGGACACATTTATATTAAAACAGCTACAAAGATAGCATTTTTCTTTGAAAATAGGGCATATATTCAGGAGGAAAGTGTATTTTCTTAGTGTTTTTTCAGTTTTGGGTGAAAAACTCTATGTATGGGGATAAACTAAAGTGGTGTAATTCGAAGGCAATATCCATAAAATGTGTGAACAGCATCAGAAGGATATGGCAGAACTACTGCAAGCATTTGATACCCAAATGACAAAGGAATACGAGCATTCTAATAAATTCTATAAGGAAGTCCACGATATGCTTAGACGAAGCGACGGCTTCTATATTTCAGGCTTTTGGTTCTGGGTGTGTGCCGCATTCTTCTGGGTTGGCGTTTTTGTTGGGATTGGCAGTATTGCAATAGGGATTTATAAAACCTTTGTTTCCTAACGGATAATGACAAATAAACAGACATTGATAAAGGAAAATGGTAATGTCATTTGCTCTAATCAATGTCTGTTTGTTCTTTTTATTAGCCATTATAATGGTACCTGTACCTTCTTCATCAATTCTATCCAATCTGTCAAGCAGATTAGTGAGGAGTTTTTCTAATTCCAAGATAATTGGATTTTATATACTGCCTATGTCTTGATAGTTCATACGACTGCAAGAACGACCGCAACGACCGCAAGAATGATAAGGTAATTACCATTCTTGCCTGTTCAAAGATAATGTAACTTTCGTTATTTTTTATTTTTCTTATATTCAGTTTTTGTCATGATACCTTCTCTGGCTTTCTCCATACTTTCGGCATCTTTGTAAAAAATCCAGTGGATAACAGGGCTACCACCATAGGAGGAAGAATAGGCTTGTTGGAAAGTCCAACCCTTTTCGACCATGTAGTTGGCTGCATCAACCATACTATTGAACTCAATTTCTTCCCCATTCTCATCAACAAATTTAAGCTTACTACTGAGATCTCCCCATATATTATAGGAAGCTTTTGTGCCAAAGTCGAAAATAATCTTCAATCCAGAGGATAAACTCTTTTCAATTCCTTTTACTTCGCAATAGTATCTGCGTTGTGCATAAATGTGACCAACGCAAAACAAAAGGCATATAGCCAATGTCCATTTTATAAAATTACTCTTCATGTTGTATGAATTTTATGTTATCGTTTTGTTCTCTTACTACATGGTTTTGCACTGTTCCTTGTTGACAACTCTATCTCTGAATAGCTTCATGTTGGTAAAGTTGCGAGAAATATTCTGAACAAGTTCCAAATAATTGTCACTACCGTTCTCTCTCTTGTGATAGTAAGGTTTTATTGAGACACAATTCTCATGCTCAAAGACAGTATTTAGCAAAGTCCTATCCGAATTACCACAAGAATGCCCCATTATCAAAACTTGGAAAGGTGCAGCCATTAGAAATCCTAACAATTCGTGATAATGCCTCGTCTCCAGATATTTGACAGATTTGACATTTCTAAGCAACTCGTTGTCGTTCTTGTCAAGTATATCTTGGTAGCTTTTATCAAGTTCGTCACCATAACCAAAGATGATATTTTTAGGATGTTCCAAGTCTCCATGAATGAAATTAAGTTCAATGTTGTCACCATCATACATTTTGGCGGTTTCTGTATAATTAAAGCTCAATAGCATAATGCGTTCAGGCTGCAACTTGTTACGATTCTCATGATAATATTGTGAATTGTGAGGTTGTTCATAATCAAGCCCCATATTATCTAAAGCTTTAATCTTACCTTCTGTCGAAAAATCTGCGGTATCAAAATAATCAACCATTCCACCTTTTAGGTCATTTCTGAAATTGTTATTTTTAATTGTTCCAAGATACTTTACAAGCAATAATTGAAGATATGCTAACTGATTATTTAACTCAACGACTGTATATTTGCAATTAGGGGTATCTATGTAGGCTTTGAGCAATTGATAGTAGTCATTCTCTATATCTACCCAACCTCGACTTTCTATAGAATGTAAAATCGTCTCAAAAAATGGACAACATTCAATAGAGAAAATGTCTGGATTATCTTTGATGTATTGGATGACTTCACTTCCTGTATATTTTCTTTTGGGAAACAAACTCTTTAGAAAGTATGAATTGTCAAATGCAAATACGTTCCAACAACTAATATCTGTATTGTCCTTAATTTTTAACCTACAAAGACAATCCTCAGAAATTTTGGTTGTGTCCCCTACAAAAGAATTTACACGACAATCCCAATACCAGTTAATAAAGTCCATATAACTGGTTTTAAGACCATGTGACATGTCAAATCCGTTTCCTATAATTACAAGTCTATTCATCTTATAGTCTTTTGGGTGAATTTGGATGCAAATATAATAAATTTGTATGAAACTTTGTCTAAAAATTAAAAGAAATAATAAAAAATAGGACTAAAATACAGTGTTTGTAGTTTCGTGTGGGCTTATTGTCGTTTTCTACATCTAACAAGTAAACTTATTGTATTGTAGTTTGTAACGCATTGTAAAGTGGAGACGCAGCGATAAATGATTTCATGTCGTTCCATATTTTTCCTTCTGATAAGCCGCATTATCCGTATGAACTGCCGAAGGGGTGGGAATGGACAACAGTTGGTGAAATCTCTCAATCT
>ERZ869991.130-NODE-130-length-22624-cov-4.934714_pt1 | contig 22624 bp, 25 predicted proteins | sample MGYA00520862_ERZ869991 | MGnify/ENA primary metagenome ERZ869991 (study PRJEB32232, sample SAMN07284978) | human gut metagenome | biome: human-associated habitat; material: feces | host: Homo sapiens | place: Tanzania | collected 2014-08-11 ...
GTCTACGTTTTCTATAAAACGAGAAATGAACCATATTAGTGCCTTATATATAAAAATATTTTAGATCACTTACTTAACAAGACAAATCCAGTTCAACTTTGGCGTATCCTATATTGGAACGTAATAAATAAATCAGTTTGTTCCGATATCCTTGAAGGAAAGACCCTTACAGTTTTGTCTCATTGTGCTATAGATGTAGCAAGAACAGCAAAAATAAATGTCGGTGGTGAGGTCTCATTTAACATCAAGCGCACAAAAGGAAGCAAAGGAGAATTCCGTTTGCTTGTTGAGGATGGTGCGTCATTAAGTTTTGGAAAGGGACATTCTTATTTTAAGTATGACAGCGACATCCAGATTTTCAGAGGCGCACAGATGCAAATTGGCAGTTGTGCAACTAATATTGGATTAAAGATAGTCTGCTCCGATAAAATAGTGATGGGCAACGATGTTCATATAGGACGTGATGTCTGGATTCGTGACAATAATGGTGGCCATCATGTTATAATAAAGGGTTACAAGGATAAAGCACCAATCCATATAGGTGATCATGTGTGGATATGCTCAAATGTCAGCATAACAAAAGGAGTAACCATTGGTGAAGGAGCAATTATCTCTGCTAACAGTGTTGTTACAACTAATATTCCTGCTCATTGCATAGCTTCTGGCAATCCTGCCAAGGTTATAGCAGAAAATGTATATTGGAGACCATAATAGGAAAATGGAATCAGATAATAAAAGAATAGCAAAGAATACGATATTTCTGTATATCCGTTCTTTCTTGATGATGGCGATAGGACTCTTCTCTTCAAGAGTCATATTGCAGGCATTGGGAGTTGACGATTACGGGCTTTATGGCGCTATCGGTAGTATCGTTGCCATGTTTACAATGATAAACGGAACATTGGCTGTTGGTACGAGTCGTTTCTTGACATTTGAATTGGGAAAAGGAGATAAAGAGAAACTAAAGAAGACTTTCAATGCATCGCTTGCTATGCATATTGCTGTGGCAATCCTGTTGTTTGTATTGATGGAAACTATTGGTTTGTGGTTTGTTAATAGTAAAATGAACATTCCGCATGGTCGGGAATTTGCTGCAAATGTCGTTTATCAATTGTCAATACTCTCATGTATGTTCTCACTTACGCAGGTTCCTTATGGCGCAACCATCATAGCACATGAGAAAATGGACATTTATGCTTATGTGGGATTGAGTGAGGTTTGTTTTAAACTAGCGTTGATATTCTTGTTGCTTTATGTTCCTTTCGGGGACAATTTGATAGCTTATGCCATAATTATGGCAAGTTGGAGCATTGGCTTACAGATATTTTATCGCTTATATTGTTATAAACGTTTTGAAGAGACTCACATAAGTATTTGCCGAGATAAAAGTATATACAAGAGTATGTTGTCATACTCATTATGGGATGCCATAGGACAGTTTTGTGCAACAGGAAATAGCCAGGGAATCAATATTTTGATAAATGTGTTCTTTGGTGTTACAGTAAATGCAGCACGTTCTGTTGCATACCAGGTTGAAAATGCTGTAAATCAGTTAGCAACGAATTTTACTACATCCGTCAATCCTCAAATTGTAAAAAGCTATGCAAGGCAAGACAGAAAACGTTTCTTTCAGCTGATATATGAGGCTGGGAAATATTCTTATTTCCTGATGTTTCTGATAGCTTTTCCCATATTGTTGGAAGCTGACTATATATTACATCTTTGGCTTGTAAAAGTACCGGAATATACAACTTTGTTCTTACGTTTTGTTATCAGTATTTCTCTGTTCAGAATGTTTTCACGTAGTGTGATAAATGGAGTCCATGCCACGGGGAATGTAAAGGTGCTGAATCTTACAAGTGGAGTATATTCTGCTGCGACTTTTATTCCAATGGTATATATCGCTTTTAAAATCGGATTACCAGTTTGGAGTTGTTTCGTAATTCAAGCTTTCAATGCTTCTATATGCACGATGCTTGAGGTACGGGCTTTATATAAGCAAGTGAATTTTAATGTATGGGATTATTTGAAGAAAGTATATCTTCATTCTATAATAGTTACGGCAGTTGCTGCAATTGTTCCATTTTTAGTTGTGGAGTTTTTTGAGCAGGGCTTTATTCGTTTACTGGCAACAACTATAGTCAGTATCCTTTCAACTCTTGTTTGTGTTTATATATTGGGTATAGACAAATCAATGAGAATGAAAGTTAATAATTTGATTTTAAATAAAATACATAGATAATATGAATATTCAAAAATTATTCGGGGGGGTAAGATTGCGAACAAATTATTCGTGAAACCATTCTTTAATCGAGTCAGTTTCAAGCTATACAGAATGTTTGCTATTCCTTATCAGATACAGATAGAAAAAGAACATGAGGAAAGTCTCGTTTTACAGAATATACCGAATAGTTCTTTAGCGCCTTTAACAAATAACGAAAAAAAAGAAGTAAGAAAGATGTTTGGTGTCTTGTGTAGTAAAATCAAACATTTTGATGAATTATGTCTCTTCAAATATTATCGAGGGTTTGATTCTCGTTATGTTTCACATTATCTTTATCTCCCAATTATTGCGCATAAACTGAACAACTATCATTACACCAAAATGCTCGAACATAAAAGTTTACTTGGATATTTAGTTAAAAGTGATCTAAATTTTCCATATTGTTATGTTCGATGTGTTGATGGTGAATATTATGATAATGAAATGCACCAGATTGATAAGGAACAAGCTATTCGTGATTGTGTTAATCATAATGCAATTGTGATAAAAGACTCTGTAGATTCTGCAGGTGGAAAAAGTGTAGAATTGTTACGCCTTCATACTTTGTCAGATAATGCCAAAAGAAAAGAATTGAATCGAGTTTTGTCTGAACGTAGGCATGATTTTGTGATACAGGAATGCATAAAGCAACATCCGAGTTTAGCAAAGTTTAATCCGACAAGTATCAATACATTAAGAGTTTCCACATTATATCTGAATGGAAATTATAGTACTCTTTCTATCATTCTTCGTTTTGGTAAGCAAGGTATGAAAGTTGATAATTGGGGTAGTGGTGGTATTATGGTTGGTGTATCGCAAACTGGTCAATTGGCAAAGAAGGGGTTTGATATTAAATTGAATGAGTACATAGAATACAATGGTATATGTTTTGAGAATGAGATTTTAAAACAGATTCCTTCTTTATTGGAGAAAATAGAAAAGGCTCATACCACACAATTTTCTTTATGCAAATTTATTGGATGGGATATTTGTTTTAATGAAAGCAATGAGCCGGTAGTTATAGAATTGAACAGTTCTCAACCTGGTATTATTGGAGAGCAATTATGTACTGGTCCTATTTTTGGTGATAGGACACAAGAGGTTATCAATTATTGTTCAAAGAAAGAGTTTAAGTATCATAGAAGTATTTTTCAGTATTGAAAATATAGAACAGGCAATGTCTATTATGAATATAAAATCTATATTGGGGGGTAAAAAGAGAACTCGTTAGAAAGAATGCCGTGATGTTGGTTAATGTTTTTTATGGAGAAATATGGAACTTAAGGAACAAATGCTTGGCATCGGATAAAAATAGAAGGCGGTATACTGCTCTTTATGAGATGTATTTGGAACATTATGGAGCTTGGATAGGGCTTGGTGCTCAAATACAGAATCCTCCGATTCTTCCGCATGGTCTACACGGCATCTTTATAAGCAACTCTGCTAAAATTGGCAGCAATGTGGTGATTTTCCATCATGTAACTATAGGGTCTAATATGCTGAAAGACTCGTCAAGGATAGGAGCACCTTCTGTTTCCGACAATGTATATATCGGATGTGGGGCGAAATTGATAGGCGATATATTTATTGGCGAAAATGCGAGAATTGGTGCCAATGCAATAGTAGTAAAAGATATACCTGCGAATTCTGTTACTGTGACAAAGGGTACAGTGTCAATAATTAGAAATGAAATTTTAGATAATGAATGGATTCCGAATAATGGATAATATAAAATTAAGTAATGGTGTGGAAATGCCTCCTATAGTGGAAACCACTAATTGGATGGATTATCCAGTCATGAAAAAACTTGTAACAGCAGGAATGCAGATAGGCTTTCGAGCTTTTGATACAGCACGAGACTACGGAAATGAAGATGTCGTAGGTCAAGTAATGAAAGAATGTTTGAAAGAGCAAGGATTGAAACGTGAAGAAATATTTATCACGACAAAAATAGGCAATAGCCAACAAGCATTGGGTAATATTGAAGAGCAGGTAGATATATCTCTTCGAAATTTACAAACAGATTACATCGATCTTTGGCTCATGCATTGGCCTTATCCAGACCATTATGTCGATACTTGGCATAAGATGGAAAAGGTTTATAAAAGTGGTAAGGTGAGGGCTATAGGTATGGCAAAATATCGAATTCGTCATTTTGATCATCTTTTTAAGCAAGGAATTGAAATTATGCCTCATTGTGTGCAGATGGAGCTTCATCCGATGCGAACGGCAGAGGACATTGTTGCCTATCTTCATGAGCGGAATATAGCTATACAGGCATATTCTCCTTTGTGTCGTATGATTCCTAAAATTCGGGAAAATGAAATATTGAAGAGTATAGCTAATACTCATGGAAAATCAGTTGGACAAATAATATTGCGTTGGCATATTCAGAATCATACCGTGCCCGTATTTAAATCATTAAAGCCAAAACGCCTTGTGGAAAATTTTGATATATTTGATTTTTCACTTTCTGAGGAAGAAATGGATATTGTTTCATCTTTAGATGAAGATTACAAGTTCCATTTGGAATCGACAAGCTGTCCTGGATATTAATACAGAAAACTATGTTGAATAGAATATTAAAAAAGAGCTTTAGGAAACTAACAGGCTGTGACATTATTTGTAATACCTCTTGGTATAAATCCATGTTCATAGATTTGAATCATGAAATTTATCCAGACAATGTATGGTATCGTAATCATGAGGAGCGAAACTATGATTTGGTAAATCTTGGTAGTAGTGGAGGCAAGTGGGCTTTCGATTATTCAGGCTTGGGAGTGAAAGCCATGAACTGGGCACAACAGCCACAGACACTACTTGAAGATTACAATTTGCTACGACATTTTCATAGCATCTTAAAAAAAGGAGGATATGTATTGATAACCATTATGCCGTTCACCGGTCTCAATAAAAGAACTGGACTTATGGATGCAATGAAATACGTTAAGTTCGATATTCAAGGTGAACCAATCCAACCTTATATGTTTAAGGAAGCTCAACGTTACGCTAAATATCCAATTTTGTTTAAGAAACCAGCAGTAAAAGCTTTATTAAAATATCTATTAGGTAAAGACAAACCGATGAAAATCAATCCAACAACACAGAAGAATAGTAACCCGATGAACCAAGAACAGTTGGAAGCAGATGCCAAACGCTGGATAGATGGTTGGAAACATCAATTCAATATAAGCGACTTTGATGCCCCTCTTACGGAAGAAAACAAGAAAGGCAGAAATTATAGAATAGATTTGATGCGTCAGTTGATAGATTTCTGTGTAGAGCGAGGTTATAAACCAGTATATGTTATTCCTCCAGTAACTGAACATTTGGCAAAATACTACACTCATACGTTTGAAGAGACATATATCTATGGCTATTTGAAACAGGTCGATAGAAATGTCTTGACTCTTGACTATAGTAAGAGTATGGAATTTAGAGATGATAATCTTTATTTCAATAGCTTCTTTCTAAACATGCGAGGCAGAAAGCTTTTTACAAAGAGAGTGCTTTCTGACTTGAATTTATAAATAGATAAATTTTAAATGAAAATCGGAATATTAACCCTTCCTCTCCATACTAATTATGGTGGAATCCTTCAGGCTTATGCTTTGCAGACCGTATTGGAGAGAATGGGACATGATGTGGTGGTGTTTGATAAACCATATATTTATGAGATACCATTGTGGAAAAAATGTCTGGCTTATCCCAAAAGGGCAATATGCAAATATGTCTTGAAAAAAAATGCCATTGTTAGATGGGAGAAGGTGGCAAGTTATAACAATATTACAGTAAGACAAAATACCCAGAAGTTTATAAACAAACATATCCATAGAAAGGAAATAAAGAACTACTCAGAACTTAACGCCAATGATTATGACGCAATCGTTGTCGGATCAGACCAAATTTGGCGTCCTTTATATTTCGGAGCAATAGAGAATACTTTCCTCGCTTTTGCAAAAAAATGGAATATAAAGCGCATAGCATACGCACCTTCATTCGGCGTAGACACATGGGAATATGATGATAAACAGACTGAGAACTGTAAGGCTTTGGTTAAGAAGTTTGATGCCGTGTCCGTTAGAGAACAGTCGGGTGTTGACTTATGTAAAAAATACCTTGATGTAGATGCCGAATGGGTACTTGATCCAACAATGCTACTAAATGCAGAGGATTATATCAAATTGTTTAGAGATACCAATACCCCACAAAGTGATGGAACTGTACTCGACTATATCCTCGACAGGGATGATGATAAAGATACTATGATACATAAGATTGCTGCTAATACCAATCTAAAACCATTCAGACTGAATTCTCGTGTTGAAGATCCGACGGCACCGTTAAAAGAACGGATTCAACCGGCGGTAGAAAAATGGCTCAGAGGGTTCTACGATGCAAAGCTTGTTGTAACCGACTCATTCCATGCCTGTGTATTCTCTATATTGTTCAAGAAACCATTTGTGGTAATAGCAAATCGGGAGCGTGGCTTGTCAAGAATAGAAAGCCTTTTGGGATATTTCGGATTGACAGACCGTATCGTAAGTAATGCTTCAGAAGCAATGAGCTTGTCTGATATAGATTATGATGCAGTATATGAAAAGCTTGAAAAGATGCGTGTAAGTTCTAAGAGCTTTTTACAGAAAAGCTTGTAGTCCTTTCTCTATTTTATTTATTCTTGTCTCATGCCCAAATTCATAGAACTTCATCTTTCATATTACGGACAACCAATTTATATCAATGTGGATACGATCTCATATTTTTATGAAGAGGACGGAGTAGTTCTATAGCCATTTGGAAAAGAATCTGAAATGTCCACGTCGCCTGATAGAAACATTGTTGCCAGAGGATATATCCGTTCAATAATACCGCAGTAATGATAGATACCACAATATTGCGATTGTTTTCCGTAATGCGTCGGCTGAAAGTGGAAGATGAGGAAATACAAAGACTCTGCCTTCCTTTATTCCATATAGACAAGAATCTGTTTTGTCGTTTCGTCGCACCATATCTGTTGCTGTTTAAAGGAACAAGCAATGAGATGTCTGTCAAGATCGTTGTAAAAGAAGATCACGGCTCGTCAGTAAATATCGTAGTTGTAACGGTAGACACGGGAATAGGTCTTGGTAATATTGTTGATGACTATTCTTATGTTACGACGACACCACCTACAGACATGACAACGCTGTATAGTATGATGTTGGGGTATGTGGTAAAGTAGAATACAAATCTTCTGATGATGAAACCAATTTTACATAGAGTGGATATGTTTCTTAATATTTATTTGGTAGTTTGAAAATAATAATATATATTTGTATCTTGAAAGTATAACCCTTAAATATAGAATAATTATGGCATTAGCAATTAGTGGTATACCAATGCTGACAGGTGAAGAAGCTTTAGCTTTCAGAGAAAAGGCGGAAAGTATGTTGAAGAAGCGTGGAAGCATTGATTTTTCTAAACAAAGAGCTGAGATGCAAACCATATTGGCAAAAGCAAAGTTTTAAAATATATGGGCTTTTTGTCTGAGAAAACGGTTTTTTCACCATTAACAAAAGAAATTTTGGAAGAAGCCATTTCTTTTTCTTGTGGAAATGAAGATTTGGATGGTTTCTTCCATAGTGAGGCTGTGTCTTATGCTGAGAATCTTTTCGGCAAGTCATACTGTTATTATTTAGAGAAGTCAAATACAGATATCGTTTGTGCTTTCACTGTTTCAAATGCAAGTATTTTTACAAAGTACTTACCAAACGCAAGAAAGAAGAAAGTCGGAAAGCATGTTCCGCATGTAAAACAAGATTTAATTTACCCGGCTGTTCTTATCGGGAGATTGGGCATTTCTAAAAAGTTCCAGCATTTACATATAGGTACAGAAGTATTGAATTTTATCAAGTCTTGGTTTATAGAGCCTTATAATAAGACAGGGTGTCGATATTTGGTTGTTGATGCTTATAATGAAGATATACCATTAGCTTTCTACAAGAATAATGGTTTTGAATTTATGTTTAGTACGGAAGAACAAGAAAAGAACTATCGCGGAATTATTTCAGATGATCCTTTAAAGACTCGTCTCATGTATTTTGACTTAATTCTTATAAAGTAGTATTTTATTGCCACACGGCATGTTAAAAATTTTTAGTCTCCCACATATGACACTGATTTTTACATACAGATATATGCAATATTAATTTTACATTCTAATTCTTATTCTTTGTCTTATATGTTTCCGTCTAAATCAGAAACTTTAGTAAAGAAACAGCGTTATATTCGTAGAAAACTCTGTGGAATCAAGCCATGAAGTAGGCAAGCCAAAATCTATATCATTGCAGAATAACCCGAATTGAAAAATCTGTGTCATCTGTGAAATCTGTGGGAGAAAAACAAAAATATAAACGTTCCGTCTAAATTGGGAACGTTGTGATTTAGAAGTCAAATTTAAAAATATATAGGTTAGCATGACAGCTTCAAGCTGTCATGCTGACCCTAAAAACATTTATCATTTTTTTATGGAGAAGAAAAATCCCAAGATAAGCGTCATTGTGCCGGTGTACAATGTCGAGCAATACCTGTGTCGTTGTGTCGACAGCATCCTCGCCCAGACCTTCCCCGACTTCGAGCTCCTTCTCATCGACGACGGCAGCAAAGACCGCTCGGGAGAGATTTGCGATGAGTATGCCGGGAAGGATGAAAGAGTGAGGGTGTTTCATAAAGAGAATGGGGGAGTAAGTTCCGCAAGAAATCTTGGGCTCGACAATGCAACAGGTGAATGGATAAGCTTTGTGGATGCGGATGATTGGGTGAGTGAAAATTATTTTCCGGACTCTTTACTTAATAATTCAAATGATTTAATTCTTAATAAAATATCAAACCAAGAATATGCTCAAGGTATGTCCGAAAGAGCGAAGAGTGTTCCTTCTCTTTTTTTTCAGAATATATTAAACAAACAAATATCTTTGGGACCATGGGCTAAATTCTTTAGACGAGATATTATTGAAAGAGAAAAGTTAAGGTATTACGAAGATATAAAGTTTGCTGAAGATGCAATCTTTAATCTCCAATACTTCAAGTTTGTTAAGAGTCTCTCTCTTAATATAAAAGGTCTTTATCACTATGATGCTCCTCCAACTTCTTCGATGTGGAAAAAATACGGAATGACTTTTGATATGCTTGAATCGTATTCAACAAAGATGATAAATGCTTATCTTGATTTAGGTGTAAGAAACCAAAGCATCGAGAAAACAATGATTTTCCAATTTGTCATATTCGCAGATTTGGTGTCGCATAGTCGAAAAGAATTTAATCGAAAAAAAAGTCTTTTACGTCGGCCTTTAATTTGTGAATTGGCGCATAGGACTTTGTCTGAATTCAAGGCGTTTAGGCTTGTTTATTTCTCAAACAAGTATTTGCCTTACTGTATAGATAAGATTATAACATCTGTTTATTTGAAAAAAATAAGAGTGAAATGAATAATATAAATATAGAAAATAAATCACCAAAAGTATCAATAATTGTACCTGTTTATAATGCAGAGAATTTTCTTGACAAGTGTATAGATAGTATCCTGGCACAGGATTATTCTGATTTTGAATTGTTGCTCATTGATGATGGTAGCAAAGACAGTTCGGGCAAAATCTGTGATAAATATGCTCTGAAAGATAGGAGAGTAAGGGCTTTCCATAATGCAAATGGGGGGGTAAGTTTTGCCCGAAATGTTGGCGTTTTACAGGCTAAAGGTGAATGGATTGTTTTTATTGATGCGGATGATTGGATAACCAAAGATTATATTAAAGAACTTGTGACAGCTTCAGACAGTACGGATTTTGTGATTTCTGGTTTTCAGTATGTTCAGAACGATGGTTCTAAGGTCGTATCAAAATATTCAGATATTGTAAAACCAGATATTTCTGTAATTGTTGATGATGAAATATTCAGCAAGCCGCATCTTATGAGCACTCCATGGTGTAAGATGTATAAAACGGGAATCATTCGAGATAATAATTTACAGTTTGATGAGATGATGATTATCGGTGAAGATAATTGTTTTGTAAATGACTATATATGTTGTGTGAACAACATTAAGTTCAAAGACTATGTAGGATATATGTACAGACTTCCGTCAGATGGTGGTATTGTCAGAAAATACAAAATGTCGCCCGATCAATTCTTTTATCATATCAATCACCTTGTAAACTCTTTTGAACGAGTGTCAGAAGTGTTGGGGATAGATATGCAGAAAACAATTGCAAATGAAAAAAAAATTTTCTGCAATGTTTACGTTGAGATCCTTAAATCGTTAAAGTATTTTGAATTAAAGAGATATTTAAGAGAGTCTAAGCGAACAGATCTTTCTCTTCTGTTCTCAGTGAAACTGTCATTACGTAAAAGAATTCAATTTTATATTGCTTTTCATCTACCAATAGCATTTTATATGGTTGCAGGACTTATAAAGTTGGTCAAATATATGAAAGTATAGATTGATTTTTTATTATAAATAATTAAAGTAAATTTAGATATGTCAAGATTTGTCTCTGTCATAATTCCTCTTTATAATAAGGAAGATAGTATTTTTAATACGATAGAATCTGTTTTAAATCAGACTTATAAATACTTTGAAGTTCTTATAGTAGATGATGGCTCTACAGATGGTAGCGCAAATATTGTAAAATCAATAAATGATGACCGTATTAAATACATATATAAGAAAAATGGAGGAGTTTCGTCGGCAAGAAATCGAGGCATTACAGAAGCTAAGGGTGAATGGATATTATTTCTTGATGCTGATGATAGTCTAGAACATAAATGTCTTGAAGTATTGACAAATCCTATCATTAAAAATGAAAATTTGGATATAAGTACAGCCCGCTTTTATATTGAAAAATCAGGGAAGAGAGTATTGAATACGAGGTTTTCTTATGATGGCATTGTTCCAAGCAATTATAAATGGATGTTTCTTGATAGATACAGTTTGCGTACAGGATGTTGTATAATCAAGAAAAAGATTTTAACAGAATATTGTTTTGATGAGGGATTATCTCGTTTCGAAGATATGAAATGTATTTTAGAATGGTTGAGAAATTCAAGAATATTTATCTCAAAGACTCCCGTAATGACATATCAGACAGATAATAGTTGCTTGAGTAGGAAATCAAAAGATTTATCAAAGGACTATATTTTTAATATGAATTTTGATGGTAAGTCATTTTGGGAAAAATGTATTTTAGGAAAGCTTCTATATTTAGGGTGGATCGGATATAAAGAAGAGCATGTAATCTTGAATCGGTTATATCATAGATATCTAAAATATATGTTTATAGCAAAAATACAGTTAATATTAAATCATCTTAATGTATGAAAGGAAAGAAATTATTAAAGAAGCTTTGTCCGCAATACCTTTTGGATTTTTTTAAAGCAATAAGTATTATGTTCAATCAGTATAAAGTTCCACATTTTGCGAAGTGTGGTGAACATACACAAGTCGGTTTACCTATGATATGTACATCACCGAAAAATGTTTATTTAGATGATTATACGCGAATAAATCCTGGTGCTAAGATAATATCTTATACAGGTAAATTTATACTAAAAAAATATTCTGAGATAGCATATGGATGTACTATTGTAACAGGGAATCACACTCCAACGGTTGGAGTACCACAATTTGATTTAGGACATTCTCATCTAAATGATAATGAAGAGGATGTCGTAGTGGAAGAAGATGTATGGATTGGAGCGAATGTTACAATTCTAAAGGGAGTAACAATTGGTAGGGGGAGTGTAGTTGGAGCGAATTCTCTTGTTAATAAGTCTGTTCCTCCTTATTCTGTTGTTGTAGGTACTCCTGTTCATATTATTGCTAGTAAGTTCTCAAAGAAACAAATATTAGTTCATGAGAAGGCTTTATATGAAGAGAAAGATAGGTTAACAGATAAAACTTTGAATGATTTGTTTAATAATTTTTTTTGTGGTTTGCGACATATAGGAGTTGAATAATATGGATCAGTCTTTTTTTTGTAATAAATATCTTATTTTTATTTTGGCTTTTTTCTCGCCAATGATTATAAATATAGGTGGAGAAGTGTCACCAAGTTTTTTGTTTATTGTAGCAACGTCACCAATTTGGTTTAAGAATCTGAATTTCAAAGGTAAAACTCCATTTAAGTATATTCTTAATTTACTCCTTGCTTTAGTTTGTGTACAGGTCGTCTGGGCATTATTTGCAGTTACACCTATGATAGAGCAAATAAGAGGAATACTTATTGTTGTTTCTGGCATTTTCTATTTTATGTACTATTATATGGTGTATTCATATAATAGAGATGTTGTGAAATGGGCTGCATTGGGTGGCTTTCTTGCGTCATTTGTCTTTATAAATGTTTTGGCGGAAGTTGCAGGTGGTGAGTTCGGTTTTTGGAAGTTTCAAGTGATGCCACGTCTCGTTACATTGTGTAGCTTAGTCTATTTGTGGGGATGTAATAGAAAGTTTGTCGTTAGATTTGCACCTCTATTGTTTATCTTTATTGGTTGTGTTGGTCTTGCAACGGGAGCAAGAAGTACAGGATTGGGACCATTCCTTGCTGGAACAATAGCATTTGTCTTGCAAACGAGACGCAAGGTAAACTTGAATCAGATAAAAAAATATCTTTTGGTAGGCTTATGTTTACTTTATGCAGCGTATGCTCTTCTTTATGTACCGAATGTCTTGAATGGAAATATATCAGGAGGAAACACAGACCAATTGAAAGCAATGGAGAATCCTTATAATCCAATGGGATTGCTTATGATTGGTCGAGCAGATTCTGTCGTTCCTTTCTTGGCTTTTTTTGATAAGCCTTTAACAGGATGGGGATATTTTACACCAGATCCTAATGGCATGTATCATAGAATGGTCCTGGATATGCATACAGACGATGAGGGTACTATAGATCTCCTTAAATCTACACCAATCCCAGGACATAGTGGATGGGGATATTTATCATGCTCTTATGGCCTTTTGGGATTCCTTATATGTTTTTTTATAATAAGGAAAACTTTTGGATGTCTTTTTAAATCGTTTGTAGTGCATGACAAATATTTGTTGTATAGAATAACTGTATCAATAGGTTTTTTATGGAATTTTCTGTTTAGTCCGTTAGCTCATTTTAAGACAAGTCCTCAAGCTATAGCTGCTGTTTTAGTTTTTTCTTTACTGGCTATTAAAGAGTATAAAATGAATTTAAGTAAGAATAATAATTTACACTAATATATGAAAATATGTTTTATAACTACTGGCGATATTAAAAATATCGCTACAGCCAAGCGTGCTTTAGGCATGGCTAATCCTCTTATTGATTTGGGATGGGAAGTCTCTATCTTGATGGAAGATACAGAGGAGAATCACCATAGAGTTAGAATGGAATGTTGTGATAAGGTGAAGGTGTATTATTTTCCTCATTGTTCAGCTTTGCAGGAAATAAAAGCTAAGAACAGACTTATAAAGGAAATAGATCCAGACTTTATTTATGTTTGTGCTTTTGTAACAAGAAATACTGTAGGCATAGGGCATAGATGCAAGAAACTGGTGGAACATTCCGAACTTCAGTCTGGTATTCCTGATATGAAAGGCCTACGGAAAGTTCATGCATATATTAATGAGTATTTCTCCATTCTCTATTCTGGTGCTTTGCTTAATGCAAGCAAATACTTGCAGGATGTTTTTAGAAAGAGAGCCAAACGGGTATTTAAAGGAAATATGGCAATGCTTTATTTCCCTTATGCTTATTCAGACGGCGTAATGAATGTGATGAATATTGATAGGAACAAAGCGGAGTATTCCAAGTATAAAGGTCGTAAGATATTTGTGTTTCTTGGCAGTATTGTTCGTGGATATGGTGCTTTCACGATGATAGAGGCAATGGAAAAGGTGAAGGGAAAACATCCTGAGGCCTTGCTGCTTATGCTCGGTCGTGGTGGTAGCTATCAAGAAGCTTGTGATTATGTGAAAGAACATAAGTTGGAAGATAACATCCTTCTTCCTGGTTTTATAAGTGAAGAGGATATCTCTATGTATTTCTCTTTGACAGATTATTTCATATCACCAATGAACGATACTGTTCAAGATTGGGCACGTTGTCCAAGCAAGTTGTATATGTATCTTCCTTATCGAAAGCCAATAATTACATGTAAGATAGGAGAACCTTACAATGTTCTTGGTGATGAGGGAATATATTACGAGCCTTCATCTTCTGAAAGTTTGGCTTATGAGATGGAGAAGTTGCTTGAAAGTGGAAAAGAAACAATTGCCATAAATCCAACGGAGCATGAATGGCGATATAGAACAGGTGAATTTCATAAATGGCTATTTTCTACTTTTAATTTTTAATTTAAAATGCTTGTAGTAGTTTCTTTTGTACTATTGTTCGCGCCATTGTTTATAAAGTTCCGAATTTTTGAAAAAGAAAATTTGTGTGCGAACTTTATGTCAATGGAGTATACAACAGTTCTAAGAGCTGTTGCAATACTTATGGTTATGCAGCAGCATCTATCAGGATTTATTTTTGGTTCAAGAATATTTACACCATTCGGGGGGGTGGAGTTGCCATTTTCTTGATAATAAGTGGGTATGGCTTAACTATATCTACAAAGAATAAAGGCTTGACAGGCTTTTGGAAAAAGAAGTTTGTACGGGTGTTTATACCTTGGTTGTTTGTTTGGATGGTAATGACTATATTGCAAAGAGAGAATTTAGTTTCTTATTCATCTTTATCATCTTTATTTCTTCTTAATACAACAAACTGGTATCTCCAATATCTTCTATTGTGCTATATTGTTTTTTATGTGTGTCATAAATGGTTTTATCATGTTCGGTGGATTATAATGAGCGGCTTTTCTATTTTGACTTTTATCTTATGGGGAAATATTCAGGCAGAACAATCTTGTTCCTTTTTTCTTGGATGCCTAATAGCAGAAAACGGAATGGTGTATAGTTGGATAAAGAATCATATTAAGAAACTATGTTATATATGCATTTTGTTGTTCTGTATTTCTCTATTTGTAAAACAAATAGGATGTATTAGGATTATGTTGGAGACCAATTTTTTTGTAGAGCATTCTGTCAATATTGTTCTAAAAATAAGTTTGGCATTATTTGTCATGTCTATTTGTTTCTTGATATATAGATGTATTAATATGAAATATGCTCGTTTTATCGGCAAAATATCTTATGAGTTATATTTGGTACATTTGTTTGTTATGATAGGGGTTTGTAGAGCATTCTCTGATATTCCATACATACAGTTGATAACTTTTATTTTAGGAACAGTCTGTATTTCATGTCTTTTGTTTTTACTCGACTCCAAGTTACTTATTGTTTGTTCAAGCAAAAAAAATGATTAAAATTTCAAATAATAAAAACTGTTGTGGCTGTAGTGCTTGTGCTTCCGTTTGCCCTAAGTCATCTATTTCAATGAAACGAGATGAAGAGGGCTTTTTGTATCCAATTGTTGATAAAAATACATGTATAGATTGTCACTTGTGTGAAAAAGTATGCCCTTTCCTAAATGTTAGAAAAGAGGATAAACGTAAAAGTCATGTCTTTGCAGCAATAAGCAAAAACGAAAATGTACGGCTTAACAGTAGTAGTGGCGGCGTGTTTTCTGAATTAGCAAAGATTGTTATAGGAAAAGGCGGATGCGTCTATGGTGCAAGTTTTACTGATGGTTGGAATGTTTCGCATATTTGTATAGAAAATGAGAGTGATATAAGTTTGCTGCGTAGAAGTAAGTATGTACAAAGCATTATCGGCAATACATATAAGGAAGCTAAGAAACAGCTAAAAAAAGGTCGTCTAGTTTTGTTCTCTGGCACATCATGTCAGATAGCAGGTCTTAAATATTTTCTTAGAAAAGATTATGAAAACCTTATAACTGTAGAGATTCTTTGTCATGGTGTTTCTAGTCCTAAAGTTTGGAATCTTTATATGAAAAAATATATTGGAATTCAAAATTATAAGATTTCGAATATTGATTCTATTTCTTTTAGAGATAAGGTTAAAGGTTTAACAGAATATAAGGTATCTATTAATATGAAAGATGGAGTGAGCTTATCACATTTCTTTTATGAAGATGCTTATATGAATGGTTTTTTAAGCAATCTTACATTACGACCATCATGCTATTCTTGCAAGGCTAAGAACGGAAGCTCTAACAGTGATATAGTTTTAGGCGATTTGTGGAATAATTACCAACAGATGCCTTATAACAATAGTCAGGGTACTAATGTTGTTTTAGCTAAAACAGAGAAAGGAATAAATCTGTTGAAAATGTGTGAATTAATGATTGCTGATATTGGAAACAAAGGTATAGACTATTATAAAAATAGTGGCTTCCAGAAAAAGCAGTTTGAAAATCCATACAGAAGGAAATTTTTCAAAGAGTTTAATGATGAAAATGTAATAGACTTATTAAAGAAATATTCAAAAATACCTTTAGGCTGGAGAATGATAAGACGAATTAAACGATTATTGAAGATCTAAAAATGAACATTGGAATTTTAACCTTGTCTATACATGGGAATTATGGCGGAGTTCTTCAAAATTTTGCATTAAATAAAATTCTGAGAAAACTTGGACATTATCCGTGTACGATAGATTATAAAACATTAAAGCATCAACGGATAAAAATTAAAGTGTTCCGTTTATTACGTTATCTGGGGGGACGATATTATGTTAAGTATATTAGTTATTTGAACCCTAAGTTTGCTTTTTTATACCATATTAGGACGTTTGCTGATAAGCACATTACTTTTACAAAAGTATTAAAAACAAAACAGGAACTTGAACAAGTGTCATCTCGTTATGATGCAATTATAGTAGGAAGCGACCAAGTGTGGCGCTATATCTTTATTTATGATGATGTCGGTGCATATTTCCTCGACTTCGTAAAAGATAATGTAAAGCGTATATCCTATGCTGCAAGTGTTGGTGTGGATGCTAATGAATATCCAAATGCAGAATTAGAAAAAGTACGCAAACTTTATCCGAATTTTGATGCTGTTTCTGTAAGGGAATGTTCGTCTGTAAATTTAATTCACTCCTTATGGGCACCTAATCCTTTGGCTAAACATGTCTTAGATCCAACTATGTTGTTGGACGCTGATTTTTACCGTCGGATAATTTCTCAAGAAAAAATAAAAAAGCAGCACGGGAGGAATCTTTTTTATTATGTCCTTGACATGAACGATGGCAAGAAAAATGGAATAAAAAAAGTTGCAGAATCCAAAGATTTGTTTCCATATACCATATATAGTGCAGATGGAAATGAGCTAAAAAGCATATTAAGAAAAGGCTTTTCTCAGAAAGTTGAGCAATGGTTATCCTGCATTGACAACTCTGAATTTGTTGTTACAGATAGCTTTCATGGATGTGTTTTTTGTATTCTTTTTAATAAACAATTTATCGTGTATGGAAATAAAGAACGAGGATTAAGTCGCTTTACAAGTTTATTGGGAATGTTCGGTTTAGAGAATAGGCTTGTTGATGTAGATACATCAATCGATGAGATTTTGGAAATGCCAAGAATAGATTATGCTAAAGTCAATAATCTGCTTGATGAAGAACGTAAAAAATCATTAGAGTTTTTATCGAATAGTTTAAAATGAAGTTAGGAAGATTAAAGTTTGAAGCGTGGATAAGATGCTACTGTTACAATAATACTTATCTGTTATTTGTTAAGCGGAAGTGTAGGAAGTGGAGCAATCTGTTAATTGTGCTTTCTGCTCCTTATATCATTTTACGCTGGGTAATATTGTCTTTGTCTGAGGCGTTGCTTGGTAAGAGAATTGTTGCACACATTATGAGAAATGACAATGAAAAACATTTTAAGTATGAGTTGGCAATGGTCTCAATCTCTAAAAATGAAGCACCATACATACGGGAATGGATTGCGTTTCACAAACTTGTAGGTTTTACCAAGTTCTATTTCTACGACAATGAGAGCGAAGACAATACTAAGGAAGTGCTGAAACCTTATATTGACTCTGGATTGGTGGAATATACTCTAATAAAAGGTAAGGGCAAACAGCTTGACGCTTACAATGATGCCATTGCAAAACATAAGGACGAGTGTCGTTGGATGGCTTTTCTTGATATGGACGAATATCTTATGCCCGCGAAGCCATTTGAACCTGTATACAAAGTTGTGTCTAAACTTGTTGACAAAGCAGGTAAAGGTGCTGCAGGTGTTGGAGTGAATTGGTGTATATATGGTTCTTCTCATTTGGAGAAGAAACCAAATGGTTTGATTACGGAAAATTTCATCTATAGGGGAACAGAAAAGGACTGGGGAAACTTTCATATCAAAACGATTTGTAATCCTCGATTGGTAAAGAATTATATATCTCCACACTATCCAATTTACAAACTGGGGGGGGTATAGTATAAATGACTCTGACGGAAAACGCCTTTGGGGATGGTTCTGCCATGATGTAAGATGGCAGAACTTGCGTATAAACCATTACTATTGTAAATCTTTGGAACAGTATATTCAAAAGATAAGTCGAGGATTTGGAGATAGAAATGGTGAGTATGATATGAAGCAGTTTAATGACTATGACCTTAATGAAATTAAGGACGAGTCAATGTTGATATATGCTGATAAAATGAAAAACAAATGATTTTAATTTTCTTTCAAAACTGTCTTTCTCCTCATCAGATTCCCTATATTCGGGAGTGTGGTAAGGATGAAAGAGTGGATAAGGTGTATTTTGTTATGCCACGTATAGACTATGAAGAGCGGTCGGATATGGGGTGGAACAATGATAGACTCTTGAATGAACCGACAATAGAGTTCGTACTTAAGCCAACGGATGAAAAGGTTAGAGAATTGCTTTCTGTTGATGACGAGGATGTTAGGTGCCTTTTTTCTGGCATTAGAGCGGATGTGGATGTGTTCAGATGGCTGAATATAAGTATTGGTTTTGATGTAAAGAGATACATCATCACTGAGCCACCATATACTTTTGATAAGCCATTGTGGATGCACTACGTTAGATTCTTTCTGCAAGACTATAAGTATGTGAAATACATAGACGGCATTTTTGCTATTGGTGAGTCATGCGAGAGATATTATCGTTCGATATCAAAGCGCTGGAAGGTTTTCCCATTCTTGTATGTTACAGAAAGTTATGATGATGTTCCTAATATACATATTGATGGAGATTTGAGGATTCTTTATGTAGGAAGTCTTTCAAAACGGAAGAATGTAAAGGTGCTTGTTGAGGCTTTGAAAGGTATAAAGAATATTACATTCAATATCGTAGGTGATGGTGAAGAAAGGATTTCACTTGAGACTTTGGCAAGAGAAAATGATGTAAAAGTAAAATTCTTTGGTACACTTCCGATGAAAGACATTCCTTTGGAAATGCAGAAAAATGATGTTCTTGTCCTTCCGTCTTTGTATGATGGTTGGGGAGCTGTCGTGAATGAGGCTCTGGCGCAAGGACTTTATGTGATTTGCAGCGACAAGTGTGGAGCTAAGGATTTGGTCCACGATGAAAGTAGAGGACTTGTATTTAAAAATAATGATATTGTAGCTTTACACGTTTCTATCTCTTCATGTAAGAAAAACTTAACAGACATTCGGAAAAATAGGATTATTCGTAAGGCATGGGCGAAAGATAATATTTCAGGGAAAGTGATAGCCAAGTATTTTATCGACTGTCTGTATGGCGATAAGGTTAAATGTCCTTGGAAATAAAGTTATTCTATGAAAATCATTCACTATATACCGAGTATCGACCGCACGGCGGACAATTACTCGGTATGTAGAATTTGATAATCAGAAATCTTGTTCAAGGATTTCCATCATTTGGGCTGCTGTGACAACTTTAGGTGTATGAGGAAAATGCTTGAGATTTCCTGTAACTAGGAAGGAGTCTTCTTTGCTTAACGAAACTTCGAAGAATACTCGGTCGTCCTCGTCGGGCATATCTCCGTTGTAATGAAAACGCTTTGCATCCATGCCGTTTTGCCTTACACAATCAATTACAGTTCTAATCTGTTCTTCTGACAACCTGAATTTTCTTCTATGCAGTACATCTTCATATTCTGCAATGATTTCATTATTATACAGAGGCATGAAACGCTGCAAGAACAAACTTTCAAGAACTTTTACTGTTGATGCTTGTGAATTGTGCGTTATTAGTGCTGACACAAGGATGTTTGTGTCAATGACTACATATACCATTGCGCTCTTGTCTTAATCGTCTAACTTCACGTATCTCTGCATTGATTTCATCTAAGGTCAGCTCTGGAGTTCCTCCCGTTTCTGCTGCAGCTCTAATTCTTTCAAATGCTGCGTGTCCTTTGGCGGACACTTCGTCTTCCTCTTTTGCTTTTATGGAAAAAGGGATGCTGCGACTGCGGATAACGGCTTTTATGAAGATATTGATGGCTGTATTGGCGCTCATGCCAAATTGCTCGCAGAGGCGGTCGAACTGTGATTTCTGTTGTGCGTCCATACGCACTGTCATTGCTGTCTGTGCCATAATTCATTTATTTAGATGTTGTATGGATGGCAATGTGCCATCATTTCAATGCAAATATAATGCATTTTGTGTTTGACTTGATGTGTATCGTCTGATAATTTATATTATTTAACAAACGAGATGAAAATTATTCACTATATACCGAGTATCGACCGCACAGCGGGCGGTACTTCTACCTATATGCAGGTGCTCGCCAAGGGATTGGGGGAGCTTGCTGAGGTTCATATCATTACACATGCGTCGGAGAATCCTCTCGCGATGGAGAACTGTACTGTGCATTATGTACCGGAATATAACCCGTTCCGGAGGCATTGGACAAAGTTGGTAGCTGGCATTATGGAGGAGATTCATCCCGACATAGTGCATGTCAACTGCTGTTGGATGCCGGCATGTGCTGCCGTGCAAAGGATTGCGCAGAAATGGGGATACCGTGTGGTGCTGACACCGCATGGTATGTTGGAGCCGTGGATAATTAAGCGACATTACTGGACAAGGAAACTTCCGGCTTTGCTGCTCTATCAGAAGGCGGCAATACGGAAGGCAGATTGTTTGCAGGCTACGGCGGAGAGCGAGTATGACAACTTGTTGCATCTCGGATACAACGACAAGATTAGTGTTGTGAAACTCGGCATCGATGCTGATGGTATCAAGATGAAGGAGTCATGGAAGAAGACACGACAGATTCTGTTCCTTTCTCGTGTACATGTAAAGAAGGGTATCAACTTCTTGATTGAGGCGGCGGAGATTCTTCGTGATGAGTTGAAGGGGTATAGGATTCTTGTTGCCGGTGAGGGGGATGAAGAGTATGTGTCTGCTCTTAGGAGTCGGATTGAAGATAAGGGATTACAGGATACGGTGCAGCTCGTTGGTGGCGTGTATGGCGATGAGAAATGGCGACTTTTCCAGTCTTCTGATTTCTTCGTGTTGCCTACTCACTCCGAGAATTTCGGACTTGCCATTGCCGAGAGTCTTGCTTCGGGAACGCCTGTCATCACTACCGTTGGTACTCCGTGGAGCGACCTTAACACTTCTCATGCCGGGGCATGGATAGAGATTGGTACGCAGCCGTTGGTGGAGATGTTAAGAAAGTTCTTGGCAATGACGGAGGAGGAACTGGAGCAGATGGGACGGAATGGTCGCAAGCTTATAGAGACGAAATATTCTGCTCGGGTGATGGCTAAGGAGATGATGGAGGTGTATGGAAGATGGAAAGATTGAAAGATGGAAGATGTTAGCACACGGGGGTAGTCTCCCACGGATTCCACGGATTAACACGGATTTTTTTGAACACGAGACTCGTCGAAGACCCACTGACCAACGGGAAGTAATTTCACGAATTACACGAATATTTAGTCTCCCACAGATAACACAGATGAACACAGATTTTATTTATGAATACGGATTAGACTGATTAAACTGATTTCTTGCACATGGGATTCCACGGATTTTGTTGTTAGCTTCGCTACAACATGGGGTGGATAAAATCCGTGAGATCCGTGAGATCCGTGTGAGAAAATAAATATTTGTGTGGAAGAAAATAATCTGTGAATTGAAAATCGGCGGCCGAAGGGAAAGCCAAAATCTGTGAGATCTGTGGGAGAAAAATATCTTCATGATATACGTGGGTATGAGTCTCCCACAGATTCCACAGATGAACACGGATTCTTATTTGAATACGGATATTTTTTTGGTTCTTTGTCAATTTAGGTGGTAAGAATTTTAGAAGAAAACCTATCCTGTATTATTCATATGATAATATATTCAGAATGTATATTATCTGAAGTTAGATAGAATTTTTTAGACAAATACAATAAAAACCCCCGAACCAAGTAACCCCCTCGT
>ERZ869991.133-NODE-133-length-22368-cov-7.172760_pt1 | contig 22368 bp, 20 predicted proteins | sample MGYA00520862_ERZ869991 | MGnify/ENA primary metagenome ERZ869991 (study PRJEB32232, sample SAMN07284978) | human gut metagenome | biome: human-associated habitat; material: feces | host: Homo sapiens | place: Tanzania | collected 2014-08-11 ...
CATCACAAGTGATAAATTTTTTCTCTTTAGCCATTTTACTTTTAGATAAAATATTAAAAATGTTTTGTATTTAATTCATTCTTATTCTAATGTTCTTATTCTAATGTTGAGTGTTGAATGTTGAGTGTTGAGTTAGGCTTGCGCCCTTATGTGTCTTCATGCTGATGCCGTTAGGCAATTCAACATTCAACACTCCACATTCAACATTCCCTAATATAGGAACCCCAGAAGCCACAACGGTATTCTGTTGTCCTTACCTACCTCGGTATTGTATCGGGCGTAGATGATGTCGGGATTGTTGCGTACCTTATTAGGAGATTGCGCATCGCAGATTCTGAACTTCTTCTCACCATCTACTATGAAGTAGTGGTCCTTGCCGGTCTGGTTCACCTTGTGGTCTTTCCAGAGCGAGTTGACGAAGAATGTCTCCATCACCTCCTGTTTGTCTATCTGGATAGGATAGATGGCGTACATCAGGTTGGAGTTGTGCATCATCACCTTGGATGGTTTCTTTGGGAACTCCTGCCCGGTAGGGTAAATCATGTTGATGAGTCGTGCATCAGCAAGATACTTGATGTAGTTCATCACCGTAGCTCGGCTGGTATTGATTTCTTCAGCGAGCTGGCTCACGTTTGGAGCCTTGGCACCTTCTACAGCGAGCTGATAGAAGAGCCGCTTGATCTTGGTGAGATATTTCAGTTCGATTTGCTTGATGAGGAGGATGTCTACCTCGGTCATCATATTCATTGTCTTTAGTAGATTCTCTGTGAAGTTGCGGTTCTCCAGGAAGAATGGATAGAATCCATGGTGCAAGTAGTCCTGGAAGTATTTCATCGGGCTCACCTTTGGCAGAATCTGCTTGATGATGTGCTCGTGGTTGCGCAGGATTTCATCGAGTGTATATGGCTGGAAACTGTTGCCAGTCTGCAGATTGATAAACTCTCTGAAAGAGAAACCTCGCAGGTTGTAACTTTTCACGATTCCATTGAGTTCTGGATTCTCTTCCTTCAGTCGCATCACGCTGGAACCTGTGAACACGATTTTCAGCTCTGGGTAGAGGTCGTAGCACTTGCGCAGCTCCTTGCTCCAATCTGACTGTTTGAAGACCTGGTCGATGAGAAGGGTTCTGCCGCCATGACGGACAAAGTCGCCTGCAAAATCTGCGATTCCTCTGCTTTGGAAATAGAAATTGTTCATATTCACATACAGGCACTTGCGGTCGGTAGGGCCAAAGTGCTCTTTGGCATATTGGAGAAGGAATGTAGACTTGCCTACACCGCGTGTTCCCTTAATGCCAATCATACGGTCGCTCCAGTCTATTTCGTCCATCAAGGTGCGTCTTACTGGTGCGTTCGTATGCTCTACGAGGTATGTATGTGTTCTGAAGAATGCTTCTTCCATGAGTTCAATATCGTTTCTAAATTGTTTTTACGATGCAAAGGTAATTAAATATTTCTAATTTGCAAACTCTAGATAGCAAAAAGTAACTTTTTTTTCATTATTTAGCACTTGTCTAAGTAAAAATGGGGTTTTTCTGCCTTTTTTTGCACATTTCTTTATATCTTTGCACCATGAAATTACATATTTTCAATCCAGAACATGATTTGGCTTTGGCTGCAAATCTGAAACAGTTTACCGCACCTCATGCGGGAAGACAACTTAGAAGTGATCTTGCTTTCATTCCGGCTCTTTGGGCGGAAGAGGGCGACCTCGTGCTTGTGGATGATATTGATTTTGCGAAGAACAGGGCGCGCCATTTTGGGGCTGAACTGAACAGCAAGGTAGAATTCATCACCAAGCCTCAGCTGAAGCATCTGCTGAAGACTGAATTTCTTGACAGTGTTCATCCCTGGGGATGGAATCTTTCGCTGAAAGGTGAGTTGGAGCGTTTGGGAATACCGGAGATTATGTTGCCGACTGATGCTGTATTAAATAAGGTACGCGAGGTGAGCAGCAGGCAATGGGCTGCCCACCATCTGCAGCGTGGCGTGGAATATGTTACAGAGACGGCTCGTGTCAAAGAACTCATTCTACAGCACGGCAAAGCTGTTGTCAAGGCTCCCTGGAGCAGTAGTGGAAGGGGAGTGAAATATGTAAGTGCTGAGGACTTCAGGACTGCCGGAGATTATCCTACCTTCGAAAGATGGGTGGCAAACATGATTTATCATCAGGGCGGCGTAACCGTAGAACCCCTATATAATAAGGTGAGAGATTTCGCCATGGAGTTTGAAATGAAGGACGGCAAGGTGCTCTATCGCGGTCTTTCGCTCTTCGACACAATCAAGAATGCCTATTCGGGCAATGTGCTCTGCTCTGAAGATGATAAGGTGGAAATGATGAAACCGCTCATTAGCGAGGCTCAGCTTGCCGGAATCAGACAGCGCATCATCGAGGTTATGGAGCCTGCGCTGAAGGATATTTACAGCGGTCCGTTTGGTGTTGACATGATGATCTGCACCAAAGGGGAGAAGGATGAATTCTGCGAGGCTGTGCTGAATCAGGAAGGTGAGGACGTAAACAGAACCGGTCTGGGCGTTGTGCCTTGTATCGAGATTAATCTGCGCAGGACCATGGGCCATGTGGCAATTGATCTCTACGAACATCTTCTTGCAAATTCGAGCGATGAGATGAAGACCAACAGGACAAACATCATGCGCGTGGAATATGATGGAAACAGATATCATCTCAGAATAAAGCCAGGCAGACCTTCGGAAGAGGCGCCGCTGCATTGATGCTTCTTTGTTTAGAACATAGATTTTTTTGTTAAGAAATAGTAAAATCGGCTTTCCCCGTGCAAGGATTTGCCGATTTTTCATTTTATCATCAGAACTCAGAATTCTGATTCCGATTCGGGGAGTCGCCTCGTCGCAAAGGATTCATCCCTTCGGGTTTTAGAGAATTGAGGCATTAAAATGAACCAATAAATTAGAGAAATATGAATAAGAAAGTATTTAGTGCAGCTATTTTGGCTTCTGCTGCAATGACAATGACTTCTTGCAGTTCAAGCAAGAATACTCAGAATGAGAATGCAACAAAGATAGAGAAGATAACGGAGGCAGAGGCTGCTCGTCCGTCAGCTGATGAGAATCTGGATGAGGGTTATCTTGTCCTCTCAGAGGCTCAGCAGAACATCGTGAAGAAGAACAATGATTTCGCTTTCAAACTCTATCAGCAGGTCAGCGGTATGGATTCTGAGGTGGTTTCGCCTATGAGCATCGCCTATCTGATGGGAATGCTTGCGAATGGTGCTGACGGTAAGACGCAGCAGGAGATTCTGAAGGCAATCGGTTGTGAGGGCGTGAGCGTGAAGGAACTCAACGACTGTTATAAGGCGCTGATGCTTTCGGCTGGTAAGCTTGACAAGCAGACAACCGTAAATATTGCCAACTTTATCGCTATCAACAAGAATTTCACATTGAACAGCGATTTCGCTCACACCGTAGCCGATTCTTATCAAGCTGGTGTTGAGAGCATGGACTTTACCTCTCCTAAATCTGCCACTCGCATTAATGACTGGTGCAAGAAGCAGACTAAAGGAATGATTCCTAGCATCATCGACCAGGTAGACCCAGCAGCCGTTTCTTACCTTCTGAATGCTATTTATTTTAATGGAATCTGGCAGGAGAAGTTTGATGCGAAGAATACCCGCCTCGAGAACTTCAGCGGTTACACCCGCGATATTAAGAAGGTGAACATGATGCACCTGAACAAGAAGTTTGCCTATACTGAAAATGATATGTTGCAGGCTGTAGAGCTGCCATACGGAAATGGAAGCTATCAGATGACCGTTCTTCTTCCTAAGGCTGGCAAGAGCATCAGCGAGGTGATGAAGGAGATGAATGCTGATAAACTTCAGAAGTTGAGTAATGACATGGACCGTTGCCAGGTAGATTTAAAATTCCCTAAGTTTACCACAGAGATGGATTTGTCGCTCAACCAGATTATCAGTAAATTGGGAGCTCCAAGCATCTTCCAGCCAGGCACGGCAAATTTCAGCCGTTTTGCCAATGGCAGCTTCTACGTATCGAAGATGTTGCAGAAGGCAAAGATTGAGGTAAGCGAGCGTGGAACCAAGGCTGCTGCCGTAACAGCTGCTGTGATGCTGACCTCACTGGGTCCTCACGAGATGAAGCGTGTAGAATTTCATGCCAACCGCCCATTCGTTTATTTCATTACTGAACGTAACAGTGGCGCCATTCTCTTCATGGGTCAGTTCCTGGGAGAATAATAACAGAGAATTTGCAGGTTCTTAAAACTAGAAAAGCGAAAGCCAAGTCCGTAATCCGGAATCTGGCTTTCGCTTTTTATTTCGCTTAATTCACTTATTTACTCCTGAAACTTTTCAATGAACTCATCCTCAGTAATGATTGGAATATTGAGTTCATGGGCTTTCTTGTTCTTCGAACTCTGCGAAGCTGCATCGTTGTTAATCAGGAAGTTAGTACTCTTGCTCACGCTTCCCGTAACCTTGCCGCCCTGGCTTTCAATATAAGCCTTCAGCTCGTTGCGGTTCTTGTAATGATGCACATCTCCGGTTACGACGAAAGTCAGTCCATGGCATTTATTTCCCGTTTCTACAGGCTCATGCTCCTCGATAATCAGCTCGGACAGCAGATGCTGCACATGCTGGAAATGAATATCATCCTTGAACCAGGCGATAAACTTGGCACTCTTTTCAGGTCCAATACCATCAACGCTTGCAAACTCATCATCGAACATGCTCAGGCGCGCCGTTTCTATCAGTTCCTTCACCTTGTAACGGCTGAGCAGTTTTTTAGCCACATCGCCGCCGCAGAGCGGAATATTCAAGGCGTAGAGCAGATGACGGCCATCAGTATGGCGGCTTTTCTCTACACTCTCCAGAAGATTGCTTACGCTCTTCTTGCCAAATCCTTCGAAACAGGAAATCTCGAACGCATAATTCTTCAGTTTGTAGAAATCTGCATATTCCCTGATAAAACCATGATTGATGAATTTCCAGACAGTCTGTTCTGAGATTCCGTCAATATTGATTCCTTCCTTGCTGACGAAGCGGGCAAATTTCTTAAGTTGTTTGGCTGGGCAGGCTGCATTGGTGCAATGGAGCGTCTTGGTGCCACTCTCGCTCTCGCGCACTACGGCTGGCGCATGGCAGACCGGACATTCGTTTGGAATGACAAAGGTTCCCACCACATCAGTAATATTGATTACCTTCGGGATAATCTTGTTGGCCTTGATTACCTGCAGTCTGGTTCCCTTGTCGCCAATGCCCAGACGCTCACATTCGCTAACATTGCAGAGTGAGGCGCGCTGCACGGTGGTTCCTTCCAGTTCTACCGGTTTGAAAACAGCTACAGGCGTAATGGTGCTGGCTGCGCACGACCATTCTATGTGGTCGAGTTCGGTTTCAGCATGTTCGTCTTGCCATTTAAAGGCAAATCCTGCTCTCGTAGCGTGATGGCCTGTAACCGAACCGGTAGCTGCATAAACCGTATCATCGTAGCAAATTACCAATCCGTCTACCGGGAAAGGATTCTTCTTGCTTGTTACCTTCTCCGTAAACTTATCTATTTCCTGCTGGATGTTTTCAGCCGTAGGGTGGTCAATGCGCTCACGTTCTACAGGATTCATCCCCAGGTCTTTCAGCATCTGCATGCGTTCTCCCCATGAGGTAAGTTCCTGCTCAGTATAAACCAGAGTGAACGGAATCCACTGGATGTGGCGCTGCTTCACCTCTTCAATATCCTTCAGTGTGAGTGAGCCGGAAGCGAGATTTCGCGGATTGGCGTAATCGCCTTCGCTTTCGATGATGAACTGTTCGAAATCAGAATACGAAATGACGGCTTCTCCTCTTACTACAAGATGTCCTTTCTCTGAAATGGTAGCAGGAATGCCTGAAATGGCTGGAGCCAAGTGGGTAATGTTGGTGCCGATGTGTCCGTTACCGCGGGTAACGATTTTGGTGAGTTTTCCGCCGTTATAGGTTACTACGAGGGTCAGTCCGTCCAGTTTCCATGAAATCCAGATAGGGCGGTCTTCTGCCCATTTTACAAGATCACTTACCTGTTTGGTCTTTGCCAGAGAGAGGGCGGCAAATTCATGCTCCTCTTTCTTTCCTACGATAGAATCTTCTGACACGCGATTAGTAGGGGAGTCAGGCAGAATTTCGCCTGTTTCCTCTTCCAATCTCTTGAGCTGGTCGAAAAGGGCGTCCCACTCATAGTCGGTCATGAGTTCGCCTTTTCCGTTATAATAACTATCCGAAGCTTGGTTGAGTCTGTCAACCAAGCTCTTCATCTGCAATAGTTTCTCTTCCATAATGAATGTTTGAGGATGTTTATCAAATGTTGTGTTTTTCGATGGTCAGAAATTATTCTGCAGGTTCCATGGCTATGGAGAGTTTTTCAAAGGCGAAACGCTGACCTCTGTTTCCTCCATAGTTTACACGTCCGCAGATGCAGAAACCCATCGAAGACAGAAGGTTGATCATCGGCGTATTGTCAAAGTTGGTGTCAACCTTGATGCTAGGTATTTTTTCTACCTCGCACATGCTGTTCACCTTACTGATGAAAATACGCGCTAAACCTTCACGCTGGAAACTAGGCAACGTGGCAAAGCGATGTATTACATAATAATCGCCATCAGTAATCCAGTTGCCTACTAATTTCTTATATTTGGGTTCACCATTCAATATGACTGCTCCATAGACAACCACCTCTTCGTTTACAGTTAGAACGAAGGCGTTGCCATTTTCTATGTCTTTTCTGATGTCTTTTCTGATGTCTTTTTCTGATGGATATTCCTCAGTCCATTGGTGACGTCCCGATTCTATCATACTTTGGCGAGCCTGGTCGATGACTTTCCAGCAAGCAGCAAAGTCCTTAATATACGCCTGTCTGAAGTTTGTCTTCATATTAATTACGCTTTTATTATTCGGGTGCAAAATTAACAAAAAAAAACGAATTAAACTAAAAAACGGAGGAAAAACTTCACTTTTTTGTTCGTTTTCCTCCGTTTTTCGTGTTTTCTGCTCATTTTGAGCTGTTTTTCCATTGCTTTTTGCTTGGAATTGGGCAGAATAAGATTCTACAATATCAGTTCTGAAGATAAACTTCTGTTCTGCTTGTCTACTTCTTTAATCTGTTTTATGCCAGACATTTGTCGAGTTCAGCAATAATAGCATCTTTCTGCTCCTTGATATGCTGACCGATGAATACGATTTTTATCATGCGGTCGCCCAATTCCTGATCCCATTCCTTCTGCAGTTGTGGGTTGTTCATCAATACTTGGGCGAGTTCGTCTTTCGGCATGGTTGCCAACCATTGACCAGCCTGCTTTACAGTCTTCTGCTTGCCAGCCTGTTCGAACACGTAGCACATGTCTCGTTCATCATCGAAATAGCAGATTCCCTTGGCGCGAACCACGTCTCTAGGCCATTTTCTTGCTACGAAATCATCGAAGAGACCCAGGTCGAAAGGCTTGCGACGATAGTAAACGAAGGTGCCGATTCCATATTCCTCAACTTCTCCGCCTTCATGATCATGGTCATGATCGTGGTGATGTTCATGCTCGTGCTCATCATGCTCGTGATGATGTTCATCGTGGTCATGATGATGATGATGCTCATGCTCTTCATCCTCGTCATGGTCGTGATGATGATGATGTTCATGTTCTTCTTCTTCATGCTCTTCGTTTCTTTCTGATTCAATTTCCTGAATCCAACCGGCTGAAGTGGATACGGTTTCCCAATCAAACTTCTTGGTGTTGACAATCAGATTCAAGTCAACATCACCATAGTTACATTCAAAGATTTCTGCCTTAGGCTGGATGGCACGGATAATCTGCTTCAGGTGCTCCAGTTCCTTAGGTTCAACCTCTGCAGCTTTGTTCAGGAGGATAATGTTGCAGAACTCAATCTGCTGGATGACGAGCGAAGCCAGATCTTCCTCATCAATATTCTTCTTCATCAGGTCGCTGCCGTTGGAGAATTCATCCTTCATACGCAAAGCATCTACTACGGTAACGATGCTGTCAAGACGCAGAATGCCATTCTCGATGTACTGAGGACCGAGGGATGGGATAGAGCAGATGGTCTGTGCTATAGGAGCAGGCTCGCAGATTCCGGAAGCCTCGATGACAATGTAATCGAAACGCTTCATGTCTACGATTTCCTTGAGCTGTTCAACCAGGTCCATCTTCAATGTGCAGCAGATGCAACCATTCTGGAGAGAAACGAGCGAATCGTCTTTCTGGCCTACTACGCCACCTTTTTCTATCAGGGCTGCATCAATATTGACTTCACCAATATCGTTGACGATGACGGCAAACTTAATACCTTTTTCGTTAGCTAAAATCTTGTTGAGAAGGGTTGTCTTTCCACTACCCAGGTAGCCTGTCAAAAGCAATACAGGCACTTCCTTCTTTGTGTTCATATTAAAATATTTTAATGTTATACTTCTTAAATCCTGCCTGCTGATAATGCTGCTTTCTTGGGCAGCTGTCATCTGGCAGGCTGACGGTTTTGCGAAACTGCAAAGATTGTGCCACACCTTTATTTTTTGCCATCTTTTTTTCATACACCCCTTTTTGTCAGTTATCTTGTGTTATTTTTAGGTTATATTTTACGTTTTTCTCATTTTTCTTTGGTGGTTTCGTCAAGAAATAGTATATTTGCAGAGAAAAATGTTTCAAACAGCACATAAACTTAATGAATAAACATATTTAATATACGTAAGTTAAGATGAAAAAGTTTAAGTTTTTAGTTCTGACGGTTGTGGCAGCCCTTGCGCTGTCATCTTGCGGCACTACCCAGACGGTGCCTCTGACCGGTCGCACTCATCGCATCTCTGTATCCGATGAGCAGGTTCTCAGTCTGTCTAATCAGGAATACACAAAGTACATGGCTTCTGCCAAGAAGTCGACCAATGCAGCCAATACGGCGATGGTTCAGCGGGTAGGAAAAAGACTTGCCAATGCTGTTGAACTCTATTTGAAGCAGAATGGATTTGAAGCCGACGTGAAGAATTATTCATGGGAATTCAATCTGGTACAAGATAAGTCTGCCAATGCATTCTGTATGCCTGGCGGTAAAATCGTGGTTTATGAAGGACTTTTGCCTTACACTCAGAATGAAACCGGTTTGGCAATCGTTTTGGGTCACGAAATAGCTCATGCTGTGGCTAAACATAGTGCTGAGCAGCTCACCAAACAGCAGAATCAGCAAACCGGTACAAGTATCCTGGGAACTGTATTGAACCAGACAGTAGGTAATGGTGTAGGTAATGTGGCAAGTGCAGTTGCCGGACAGTATTTCTCATTCCGCAATCTGAAGTATTCCCGTGATAATGAAACCGAGGCAGATTACATGGGGCTTATCTTCGCTGCCATGGCAGGTTACGATCCTCAGCAGGCCATTCCTTTCTGGAAGAGAATGTCGCAGGGCTCAAGCAGCAATCAGAGTGATATTTTCAGCGATCACCCTTCAGACGCCAAGCGTATTGCTGCCTTGCAGAAGGAAATGCCTACTGCGCTGAAGTATTATAAACCTCAGACTACTTATAAGGTAGGTTCTACGGGCAAGACTTCTACCACCAGAAAGAAGACTACAACCCGCAGAAGATAAGGATTAGAAGAATCAAACTAAAATTGTTAAGTATGGAGTATTTATCTCATAACCTTTGGCTGGTATGGACATCGGTGATGTTCATCTGCCTCATCTTAGAGTTGTCTTCGGGCGATTTCTATGTTACTTGTTTTGCCATTGGTGCGCTCATCAGCATTCCTGTGGCATTGGTAGAAGCACCTTTCTGGGTGCAGGTAGTGGTTTGGGCAATCTGCTCCATGCTTAGCATCTGGCTGGTTCGTCCTCATCTGCTGAAAGCGCTGCACAAGGGTGGGGAAGACCGCCGCAGTAACGCCGATGCGCTGGCAGGACAGATAGGGGAAGTAACCGAGATGATTCCTGCCGGAGGTTTCGGCAGAGTGAAACTGGATGGAGATGATTGGAAAGCGGAAGCTCCGCATCTTGCCGAACCGCTTGCTGTAGGCGATAAGGTTCGAATCTTAGGCCACGAATCTATCATCCTCAAGGTAGAAAAAATCTAGGTAGGAAAAGTTTAGAGTCAACATTATTCACTTAATCGTATAAACATCATGAACATAGGAATTTACGTGCTGATTGCTCTAGTAGCACTTGCACTCGTAGTGGTTAAGAAAACCATCGTTATCATCCCTCAGAGTGAGACGAAAATCATAGAGCGTCTCGGAAGATATTATGCTACACTCAAACCGGGTATTAATATCATCATTCCTTTCATTGACCATGCTAAGGATATTGTGGCGATGAGAAACGGAAGATACGTTTATACTAACAGCATTGACCTTCGTGAACAGGTTTATGATTTCGACCGTCAGAACGTAATTACTAAGGATAATATCCAGATGCAGATTAATGCGCTGCTCTATTTTCAGATTGTCGACCCATTCAAGAGTGTGTATGAAATCAACAATCTGCCAAACGCAATAGAGAAACTGACCCAAACCACCTTGCGTAATATTATAGGTGAGATGGAACTTGACCAGACGCTTACTTCACGCGATACGATCAACACCAAACTGCGTGCGGTTCTGGATGATGCAACCAATAAGTGGGGAATCAAGGTTAACCGAGTAGAGTTGCAGGATATTACACCTCCTGAGAGTGTGCTCCAGGCGATGGAGAAGCAGATGCAGGCTGAACGTAACAAGCGAGCTACCATCCTGACTTCAGAAGGTGAGAAGGAAAAGCAGCGTCTGCTCTCAGAAGGTGAGAAGGCTGCCATCGTGAATAAGGCTGAGGCTGCCAAACAGCAGGCTATCCTGAATGCAGAAGGTGAGGCTACTGCCCGCATCCGTAAGGCTGAGGCCGAGGCTATTGCCATTCAGAAAATTACGGAAGCTGTAGGACAGAGTACGAATCCTGCCAACTATCTCTTGGCCCAGAAATACATCAGCATGATGCAGGAAGTGGCTCAGGGTAAGGATAATAAGGTGGTTTATCTGCCATACGAGGCAACCAATCTCTTGGGCTCTATCGGAGGAATCAAAGACCTTTTCAAGGGATAAAGACCTCTGAGTCAATGGATAATGCCCTTAGGCTCAAGATAGGCTCAAGAAATAAAGCACTCTGAATATCAGTAAACTGCAAGTTCAGTAAGTAAAAAATATTAAAACAGGATAAAAATGAAGAAAATCTGTATCGTTGCAGGTGCAAGACCTAACTTTATCAAGGTTGCGCCCGTAATTAGAGCAATTCGTAATGCTCAGGAAGCTGGTAACGAAATCAGCTATCAGTTGGTTTACACGGGAAAAGAGGATGATCCTACATTGGAATCTTCTCTCTTCGACGACTTAGGTATTCAGAAACCGGATGCTTATCTCGGTGTAGACTGTCCAAACATGAACGAACTTACCGGACAGGTGATGGGCCAGTTTGAGCGCTATCTGCAGCAGAATGCTACAGACGTTGTCATAGTGGTTGATGATCTGGCTTCAACCATGGCCGTGGCTATTGTTACCAAGAAGCAGGGTGTGCAGCTTGCTCATATTGCAGCAGGAACCCGCAGCTTTGACATTACCATGCCAAAGGAAATCAACCGTCTGGTGATTGATGGCTTGTCAGATATTCTTTTTACCGCAGGCATTTCTAACAACAGCATCGCCAACAAGGAAGGTGCAGAATTGTCTAAGGTTTATATGGTAGGAAATGTGCTTATCGACAACATCCGCTTCCTTCAGTCTAAAATGCAGCGTCCTGAAGTCATGGACGAGTTTCATCTGAAAGAAGGCGAATATATGGTTTTGACCTTGAACCGCAAGGCCATCGTCAATAACATTGATGAGATGAAATCACTTATTTCTGTCATAGATGAAGAGGCGCGCCAGGCTGGAGTGAAGGTGATTGCTCCACTTCGAGGCAAAGCCTTAGGCTTCGTGCTCGCATTCAAGGCTTATCAGGAAGAGAGTAATCATCAGAGTGGAATCCAGGTGGTTCAGCCGCTCGATTATCTGTCGTTTGCTTATCTTACTGCTCACGCCAAGGGTGTGATTACCGATTCGGGTAATGTGGCTGAAGAAGCTACCTTCAATGGGGTTCCTTGCATCACGCTCAACAGCTATACTGAGCATATTGAAACCGTAAAGGTGGGTACTAACGAACTGGTTGCTGAAGATCCGGAATTACTGAAGCAAACCATGCAGAAACTTCTGAAGGGTGAATGGAAGAAAGCGGGCATTCCTGACAGATGGGATGGCCGTTCAGCAGAAAGAATAGTCCAGATTCTCGCTGAATAGAATCTAAACTCATAGAGTATAATCTCATGGAGAGGGATAATTCTATGTAAACTGATTCTTTTCAGAATAAACTTAGAGGTTCACTTCAATATGGTTATATTGAAAAGTGAACCTCTTTCTTTTTATGCTTTGTCTTTTTCTTAAGCCAAAGCTACCTTTTATCTTTTTCTTAACTTAAAACCATCCTTTTCCTTAATCTTTTTCAGGCGTCTTTGGCACAGGATAGTCGTATTGCTTGAAATAGGATGGCGTCTTATTATCATACCAAACTCCTTCTACGTTTAAGCCGATGGAGAAAGTCTTTTTCGAATTTGTGTATCTTACACCGGCTCCTATAACGTTTGCGCCAGGAACTCCCATTCCGTAGCCGCCCGGCATGATTCCTCTTCCCATTCCCCAAGGATACATTCCGTAGCCCCAAGGTGAATAGCCGTACGGACCATAGCCACCATAACGACCGTAGAGAGAATTGTAATTGTTGGCTACACTAAGCTGACCGTAAACGTAAGCCTCCCAATGCTCATTAAACTGGTAGCCCAGAATGCCGTAGACTCCACCGTCATGATAACTGTCTCCACCATAGTTTACGTTGTTGATGTAAGCGCCCAGAGCTAGCCAGAGTTTGTTGTCTTTGGTGAGTGGCGTTAGGTAGGTTGCATCGATAGTCTGGGTGAAACCGCCTCTGTGAGGCACATTCTTGCCGAATGTGGCAAATGCAGAAAGATCTACCGAGAGATTCAATCCCTTGTGCAGCCCCCAGCCATAGCCCAGCGGATAACTCCAGTTGTTGGTAAGGTTGGAGATGGGATTATTATAATAGGTGCTGTCTAGCGAAGCATCCCCAATCAACCCGTTTTTACTTAGAGTCTCTTTCTTATCTGATAGTTGGGTAGGAGCCAGATAAGCATTCTTCACCGGTTTGCCCTGATAAACCATTGGCTTTCCTGCCTGGTAAACCGTATCGCCAGGCAGCAACCATTCTTCGCGCGGACTGTCCGGACTGTGCAATGGTCCGAAACTTACCTGTTGCTGTGCACTTGCTTCTGTAGTGAGGAAAGTGCAAAAAGCGATGATAAAATATATTTTTTTCTTCATAATTGATTGCATTTTCTGTCTTCTCGTGCAAAGATATGAAGAATGTATGAAACAAAGGAACTTTTCTCGCATAAAAAATCAATTTTTTAGAATAAAATCATTATCTTTGCATCCGATAACATAAATAGATGTAAAATTATACAAAAATATGAAGAAGATCATCAGATTATTAGCTCTCGCTCTTCTTACGGTGCCTACAACGACATTCGCTCAGAGTGAAGGCAATCAGAACACATCACAACCAGCCGGAAAAGTTGTGGCGTCTAAGCCCGATTCTCTGCTCGACTGGGAAACACCGCACGATCCAACCTGCCCTCAGGTGTTGCTGGAAACTACGATGGGCAACATTCTCGTGGCTCTCTACAACGATACTCCCAAGCATCGGGATAATTTCCTGAAACTTGTCAATTCGGGCTATTATGACGGTTGCATCTTTCAGCGTGTCATCAAGAATTTCATGATTCAGGGTGGCGATTATTCATGCAGAAAGGTGAACATGGAAAAGCCGCAGAAGTTTGATGTCAACTATACGGTTCCGGCTGAAATAATCTATCCTAAATATTATCATAAGCGCGGACAGCTCTGTGCGGCTCGTGAAGGAGATGATGAGAATCCGACCAAAGCTTCAGCGTCTACAGATTTCTACATTACCTGGGGCAGGAATTTCTCTCCACGGCAGATGGAATATTATGTAGAAAAGCAGAAACGGGAAGGCAAGGATTACGCCATTCCTTCTGAGCAGTTGCAGCAGGGCTACATCAAGCATGGTGGAGTGCCTCATCTTGACAATGGCTACACCGTGTTCGGAGAAGTGCTTGAAGGCATGGATGTGGTTGACAAGATTCAGAGTGTGGCAACCGATAAGGCAAACAACGACAGACCTCTCACGGATGTCATCATCTTGAAAGCCAAGCAGATGAAGTAACTTTCGGATGATAAACTGAAGAAAAAGTAACTGAGCCCATTTTTAAAGGCGAAATCGATAAATAAAAATATTAAATACGAGAGAAAAATTATGAAATCATTAAAGGAATTGTATAGAGTAGGTAAGGGACCATCGAGCAGTCATACGATGGGTCCCCAGCGTGCAGCCAAGCTTTTCCTGGAGCGTTGCCCTAACGCTTCTTATTATGAAGTAACCCTCTATGGAAGTCTGGCAGCTACAGGTAAGGGACACATGACTGATGTGGCAATAGAAGAAGTGCTCAGACCTCATAAAACTGTGAATATTATCTGGCAGCCACAGACTTTCCTGCCTTATCATCCCAACGGAATGAAATTTGTGGGCAAGGATCTGAACGACGATATTATTGATGAATGGACCGTTTACAGTATTGGTGGTGGAGCCATATCAGATGGTACTGCCGGCAACGAAGAACTGGGCGCCAAGGATGTTTATGATCTGAACAAGCTCGCCGACATCAAGCAATGGTGCTATGATAACGGACGCTCATTCTGGGAGTATGTTGAGAAATGCGAATCGGATGATATCTGGGATTATCTCGATATGGTTTGGCAAACGATGAAGCAGAGCATCAGAAATGGTTTGGACCATGAAGGTGTTTTGCCTGGTCCGCTGAAGCTACAGCGTAAGGCTGCCACCTATTATATAAAGGCGAAGGGTTACCGTGCTTCCCTGCAGAGCCGCGGCTTGGTTTATGCTTATGCGCTGGCTGTGAGCGAGGAGAATGCTTCGGGTGGCACTATTGTTACTGCTCCTACCTGTGGCGCCTGCGGTGTATTGCCAGCCGTACTCTACCACATGTTTACTTCTCATGATATGAGTGAACAGCGCATCTTGAGGGCCTTGGCTACAGCCGGATTGGTGGGCAACATCGTAAAGCAGAATGCTTCTATCAGCGGTGCTGATGTAGGTTGTCAGGGTGAGGTAGGTGTTGCCTGCGCCATGGCTTCGGCTGCAGCCTGCCAGCTTTTCGGAGGCAGTCCGGCTCAGGTAGAATATGCTGCCGAAATGGGATTGGAGCATCATCTCGGAATGACCTGCGACCCGGTTTGCGGACTGGTTCAGATTCCTTGCATCGAGCGAAATGCCTTTGCTGCCGCCCGAGCTTTGGATGCAGACCTCTACGCTTCCTTCTCAGATGGCCATCATACCGTATCTTTCGACCGTGTAGTTGAGGTGATGCGCCAGACGGGTCATGACCTACCTTCGCTTTACAAGGAAACGAGCGAAGGTGGTTTGGCAAAGGGATTCCCAAGAGATATTTAGTCATAACACAAGTTTCGCCCCACACGCCCTGTAAGGGCAGAAGCTCCTAGCCCAGGGCAACGCCCTGGGTATAATAGCAGTCAGCAAGGCGCCCTGTAAGGGCAAAAGCTTTAAAATACCGAGCTGTTAACAAAGCTTTTGCCCTTGCAGGGCGTGATGTATTTGGGGCTTTCAGACCTTTCTTATATTTTGGCACGCTATTTGTAAGCCCCCTTGCCAAATATTAAATAGTAAATACGAATAAAAAACATTTTATATTATGGCACAGAAAGGTAATATTGGTGTAACGACAGAGAACATTTTCCCTGTCATCAAGAAATTCTTATATTCAGATCACGACATCTTCCTCCGTGAGATGGTTTCAAACGCCGTAGATGCTACACAGAAGTTGAAGACTCTTGCAGCTCAGGGCGATTTCAAGGGCGAGATTGGCGACACAACCGTTCGCATCTCTCTCGATGAGAAGGCTGGAACCCTGACTATCAGCGACCGCGGAATCGGTATGACTGAGGAGGAAATCGATAAATATATCAACCAGATTGCATTCTCAGGCGTAACCGACTTCCTTGATAAGTATAAGGAGAATGCCAACGCCATCATCGGCCACTTTGGTCTGGGCTTCTATTCTTCTTTCATGGTAGCCAGCAAGGTAGAAATCATTACCAAGAGCTACAAAGAGGGAAGCAAGGCTGTAAAGTGGAGCTGCGATGGTTCACCTGCTTTCGAAATCGAAGATGCTGACAAGGCTGAGCGTGGTTCAGACATCATCCTCCATATTGCTGACGACTGCAAGGAATTCCTGCAGAAGAGCAAGATTGAGGAACTTCTGAACAAGTACTGCAAGTTTATGGCAGTGCCTGTAGCTTTCGGCAAGAAGACCGAGTGGAAGGATGGAAAGAATGTGGAGACTGATGAGGATAACATTATTAATAATGTGGAGCCTCTCTGGACCAAGACTCCTAGCACCTTGAAGGATGAGGACTACAAGAAGTTCTATCACAGCCTTTACCCAATGCAGGACGACCCATTGTTCTGGATTCATCTGAATGTAGACTTCCCATTCAATCTCACGGGTATTCTCTACTTCCCACGCATCAAGAGCAGCATCGACATGCAGCGCAATAAGATTCAGCTCTATTGCAATCAGGTATTCGTAACCGACCAGGTAGAAGGTATTGTACCGGAATTCCTCACCTTGCTTCATGGTGTAATCGATTCTCCGGATATTCCGCTGAACGTGAGCCGCAGCTACTTACAGAGCGACAGCAACGTGAAGAAGATTTCTACCTACATCACCAAGAAGGTAGCCGATCGTTTGAACTCTATCTTCAAGGAGAACCGCAAGGAGTTTGAAGAGAAATGGGATGACCTCAAGATCTTCATCAACTACGGAATGCTCTCTCAGGAAGATTTCTACGAGCGCGCAAAGGACTTCGCACTTCTGAAAGATGTTGAGGGCAAGTACTTTACTTTCGAGGAGTACAAGACGCTGATTAAGGACAACCAGACCGATAAGGACGGCAACCTGGTTTATCTCTATGCCAACAATAAGGAAGAGCAGTATTCTTACATCGAAGCTGCCAAGCAGAAGGGTTATTCTGTACTCCTGATGGAAGGACAGCTCGATACGCCGATGGTAAACATGCTGGAGCAGAAGTTGGATAAGAGCCGCTTTACACGTGTTGACGCCGACATCATCGACCGCCTCATCGTGAAGGAAGATGCTAAGAAGACCGATTTGAGCAAAGAGCAGTCTGACAACTTGACAGAAGTTTTCCGCTCTCAGATGCCTCAGCTTGACAAGACAGAATTCTTCGTTGAGATTCAGGCTTTGGGCGAACAGAACCAGCCAGTGCTCATCACCCAGAACGAATACATGCGCCGTATGAAGGCGATGAGCCAGTTCCAGGCAGGCATGAACTTCTACGGTCAGATGCCAGACAGCTACAACATCGTACTGAACTCAGACCATGCTCTGGTAAAGAAGGTATTGGAAGATGCTGAGGCCAATACAGCCGAAACATTGAAGCCAATCCTAGCAGAAATCAAGGGTCAGGAAGCTCGCCTTGCTGTACTCCATCAGGAGCAGAACAAGAAGAAACCTGAGGAGATTACCCAGCAGGAGAAGGATGATGTTCACAACACAGAGAAGGCAATCAGCGATGAGAAGGCTAAGCGCAACGAAATCATCTCGGGCTATGCAAAGAACAACAACATTGTTCACCAGCTCATCGACCTGGCTCTGCTTCAGAACGGTATGTTGAAGGGTGCTTCACTCGACGCTTTCCTCAAGAGAAGTGTAGACATGATCAAGTAATCCAACCTGGAAAAGGAAAAATAAAAGCTGGATAAAGGCTTGGTTTCAGAAATAAAACTTTGCGAGGCGTAACATTTCATGTTACAAATTGTTTCTATCATATGTGCTAAATGTTTCAAAACGAACATTTAGCACATTTTTTTTCGCTTTCCTTTGGTGGCTTTCTTTTTTTTTATTACCTTTGCAATATCGATAAACGAAAAACATGATTAAAACAATCGCCATCATGGAACAAACAAATTTAAACTACAGCATCATAGCTGATTATTACTCTGAACACTACAACGAGCTGAAGTTGTATGTCATGTCCCGTTCGCTTCCGGCAGACGAGGCTGAAGACATCGTGCAGAATACTTTTGTGCGATTACTTCGAGGCGATAAGATGATTACGCCTGTTACCTTACCTTGTTTTGTCTACACCATTGCCAAGAATCTGATTATCGATTATTACCGGCGCAAGCATAAGATTGAGGAGTATGAACACTTCCTTGGTGCTAGCGACTGGATGGGAAGATATGATATTGATGGCGAATCGGTCTTCTCTGCCCAGCAGATCAACGAGATTTTGGAGCGTGGTATTGCCCGGCTTACGGAGAAGAGAAGCAAGGTTTACCGCCTGAACCTCTTCGAAGGAATGCAGGTGAGCGAGATTGCCCAAAGTCTGAATCTTGGATATAAGGCAGCCGAAAACCGGCTCACTTTGGCTAGAAAAGAAATAAGAGATTATATGAAAAAAGAGTTGGCTAGTTAAAATGCTAGTCAACTCTTTCTGTTTATTCTTACAGCCTTGCTTTAAGGCAATTCTTAACTGTCTTTTTAGTTTTCCTTAAACCCGATTACTCTTGTCAAACCTTTATCAAGATAAAAGGTTTGGGTTACTTCCTGCTTCTTACCCTGATGGTCAGTCAGCTTGTACGTAGCCCTTAAATATAATAAGGTGTCGGGATAAGCATTATCATTATAATCAATATTATTTTTAACGTAAGGCAGTTTGCTGACATTTTGTCGCATCGCCTTCATCTGGTCGAAACTGATCATGGCGGTAGGAGTGAGGCGGGAGAACCGCTCATAGCTGCAGTCCTGATCTACGAGGTTCTCATCAAGAAAATCCTTGACCAGAGATTGAGCCTTGTGCTGATCGCCACACGAGGTGAACATCAGCACAAGCCCTAAAGCCATGACAAACATCATTTTCATTTTCTTCATCATAGGCATCTTCTTTATATTTAGCGTGCTGCTTTTTTTCAGCCCACCTGCTTATTTAGCCACGCTGCGGAGAATCTCCAGCAAGTGATCCCAAACCATCTCTACTGTAGGAATGAGAAGAGCCTCGTCTGGGGTGTGAACATTGCGAAGGGTAGGACCGAAACTTACCATATCGAGCTCTGGATAACGCTCTGAGAAAAGACCGCACTCCAAACCGGCATGAATGCCCTTTACCAATGGTTTCTTGCCGAAGAGCTTTTCATAAGCCTTCACAGCCAGGTCGGTAAGCTCGCTGTTGGCGCGCATCTTCCAGGCAGGATACTTGTCGCCTACAGTTACCTCGGCGCCAGCCAGAAGGAAGGCTGCCTTTACGGTGTTGGTCATGTTCTCCAGATTGCTCATCACGTTACTTCGCTGAGAAGCTACGATGTTGATGCTGTTTTCATCGGTCATTACGCTTGCCACATTGCTTGAGGTTTCTACCATCCAGGCAATCGCCTCATCCTGACAGGTGGTAAGCGGACCGTTGTCTACAGCCTGGAGAGCCATCACGCACTTGTCGGCTACGGCTTTCTCGATAACAGGTGCAGCATCGGTGCTGCTCATGTTGAACTGCATAGCCTGTTCGGTTACGTGGAATTCATCTTCTACTTCTGATGCAAAGATGTTCCAGTCGGCACGAACCTGTTCCTTATCAGCATTCTTGACGGCGAAAACAATCTTTCCGTCGCGAGGAATGGCATTGTGCATCTTGCCGCTGTTGAAGCTTACGAGGCGCAGACTTCCATCCAGTTTCTCATTCTCGAGGAAGAGGAAGCGGGCAAGAATCTTGATGGCATTGGCGCGCTTCTTGTTGATGTCATCGCCCGAGTGACCGCCGTTGAGACCCTTCAGCGAAGCTTCCATGAAGAAATATCCTGCCGGAGCCTCTTCGCGAGAGAAGTGGAAGGTGGCGTGGGTGGTCTGGCCACCGGCGCAGGATACGAAGATTTCGCCCTCATCCTCAGAGTCGAGGTTGATGAGCATCTTTCCGGTCATAAAGCCCGCCTTCATGCCGTGAGCACCGGTCAGTCCGGTTTCTTCATCACGTGTAAATACGCACTCGATAGGACCATGCTCAATATCGTTGCTTGCCAGGATAGCCAGCTCGATGGCGCAGCCTATGCCGTCGTCAGCACCCAGTGTGGTTCCCTTAGCCTTGAGCCATTCTCCATCAACGTAAGTCTGGATGGCGTCTTTGTGGAAATCGAAATCAACATCTACCAGTTTATCGCAAACCATGTCCATGTGGCTCTGCAGGATGATGGTTTCAGCATGCTCGTAGCCTAGAGTGGCTGCTTTTCGGATGAGCACATTACCGGTTTCATCTACCAGCGTTTCGAGCTGATGAGCTTCACCGAAAGATTTCAAAAACTCAATCATGTTCTCCTCGTGCTTGGAAGGACGAGGTATTTCGTTGATTTTTGCGAACTGCTCGAACACGAGAGCAGGCTTCAATTCACTTTTATTCATTTATTTTCTATTATTTTGTTTTGATAAAACATTTATTTCTGCTATTTTGTTTTGGTTATTCCCAAAAAAATAGTACCTTTGCACCCAAAAGTGCACTAAGGCACTGCAAAGGTAATAAAAATGATAAAATTAATGTTATTAAGCGTGTTAATAATTGCTATTTGCATGGCATTATTTTGCGTAAAGTTGATTTTTAAGAAGAACGGCAAGTTCTCTTCCCAGCATGTGCACGACAATCCGGGCTTGCGCAAGCAGGGCATTCATTGTGTGGTGGATCAGGACCGCGAGGCAAGGGAAGCCAACAAGGCTTATTAGAAAATAGTAATAATATAATATGATAGAAAAAATGAGAAAGAACATTTTGGGTTCAGTGGCAATCGCAGCAGTTGCTGCCCTGTCATTGGCATCATGCAACAAATCTCAGCCTCAGGTAGAGGCTAAGTCAGAGAGCAAGGCTCCTGCTGAATTGAAAATTGCTTATGTAGAGGTAGACTCTATCATGACTCAGTATACCTTTGCTAAGGAGTATTCTTCTATCTTGGAGAAGAAGGGTCAGAACATTCAGGCTACCATCGCGCAGAAGGGCCAGCAGCTCCAGGCTGCAGCAGCCAACTTCCAGCAGAAGATTCAGCAGAATGCTTACACCCGTGAGCAGGCTGAGGCTATCCAGGCTGGACTGCAGAAGCAGAACAACGACCTGCAGGGCTTGCAGCAGCGCTTGAGCAACGAGTTTGCTGCTGAGCAGGAGAAGTACAACAAGGCGCTCCACGACAGCATCGCCAACTATCTTGCCCGCTACAACAAGGACAAGAAGTACAGCATCATCTTCTCTAAGAGCGGCGATAACCTGCTCTATGCTGACAAGGCTTACGATATTACAAAAGAGGTGATTTCCGGCTTGAACAAGGCTTACAAGGGTAAGCTGAAGAAAGAGGAGGCTGCTCCTGCTAAAAAGTAAGAGAAATGCTTCGTAAGGAAAAATACGATTTTATATTGAATCATTTCAGAAGTGCGCTGCCGAATGTAACTACCGAGTTGCAGTTCGGTAGCGCATTTCAGCTTCTGGTGGCTACCTTGCTTTCTGCGCAATGCACCGACAAACGCATCAACATGGTTACGCCTGCTCTCTTTGCCCGTTATCCTGATGCGCAGCACATGGCACAGGCGAGCGAGGAAGATATTTATGAGTTGATCAGTTCGGTGAGTTATCCGAATGCCAAGGCGAAGCATCTTGCAGAAATGTCTCGCCAGCTGGTTGAGATGTTCGGAGGTGAGGTTCCTGAGGCTGCGGATGATTTGGAGAAGTTGGCAGGAGTGGGGCGCAAGACGGCGAATGTGATTCGTGCCGTATGGTTCGGTCATGCTACGATGGCGGTGGATACGCATGTTTACCGTGTGAGCCATCGCATGGGGTTGGTGCCGAAAACGGCAGATACGCCCCGAAAAGTAGAAGATTATCTGATGAAACACATTCCGGCTGAGGATATTCCGAATGCGCATCATTGGATTCTGCTGCATGGCAGATATATTTGCAAGAGTACGAAACCTCTCTGCGATAAATGCTTCTTTAATGAATATTGTCCAAAACTGCTGAAGGACAGCAAACTTTAGATAGTGATTAATTTTTAGTGATTAGTTTTTAGTGATTAGTGATTAATTGAACTTTCGCAAGATTTGCCAGATCGGAAGAGCACACGTC
>ERZ869991.134-NODE-134-length-22357-cov-5.952379_pt1 | contig 22357 bp, 23 predicted proteins | sample MGYA00520862_ERZ869991 | MGnify/ENA primary metagenome ERZ869991 (study PRJEB32232, sample SAMN07284978) | human gut metagenome | biome: human-associated habitat; material: feces | host: Homo sapiens | place: Tanzania | collected 2014-08-11 ...
AGTAAAGTCAAAATCCGGGTATTTCATGGAGGCGACCCATTCCATACCATTGTCTGTCTTTAGTCTGAGTACATTTACGCCCCAAACATCAAGCTGTTCTTTCCCGATTGTAAACGACAGAGATTTGTCGTCTTTTATCGTAGCCACGCTTTTGTCATTGACAAAAGCCTCAAGCTGTGTTGCACCAGCAAACCACTTCATATCAGCATAAATACGAACAGGTTTTCCAAGTACAATCCCCGGAACTGTATGAAAATCTATACTCTCTGTTTTGCAATATACAGCATCATCTGAAAATGCTGTTGCAGAAGCTGAACCATTGTCAGGTTCCACACAAATACAGGAAATCGTTACAGTCAAACCATCAGGATAAATATTCTCACCTATGTCAGTTCTTGCATCCCAAAGGAGACGCTGTTCAATACCATCATCAGAAAGAGTGAAACCGTTCGGATCGAGCGACGTTCCATCTGCACGCATCAAAGTCTTAACTTCAAGAGTTTCCGTTCCACTCACAGCAGCAAGCTTGAAAAGCGGTACGCCATCCACTTTAGCATCGCGTGCAGACTTATATGAAACAATGATATCTATTAGACCAGCCCACGGGAAACGAGGCTGAATACCATTGAGCGACAACACATCCAATTGGGTATAAGCATCAACCGGGGCGGTAGTTTCAAGAGTATTGCCCTTCCAATCAAGTGCAACGATTTTGTATTTGTAACGGACTCCCTGCTTGAGATTTGTATCTGTGAATGTCGTTCCGTCAGAAGCCGCCACATTACCACATGGCTTATACTGTCCGCCTCCATCACTGCGAAGAATATCATAGCTATAAGCATCGGGAACGTCCGTCCAAGACAAGACCACACCACTTTTGTCGGCAGACTGAACTTCAAGAGCAATACCGACATCCAATCTGCCTAATGTCCACACAGACGGTGATGCAGTAAGATAGCTGGTATTATTGTTGACGGGATACATCGGACAGACGCTATACTCATAACTAATGCCACACGCAACGTCAAGATCTCTGTAATATCCCTCCGTTACTGCCTCAATCGAAGCTAAATTCTGCCATTCGCCGTGCGTTCCGTCACAATTTACGATACGGCGCTTTATCTGGTAACAAGTACAGTTTCCCTTTGCTGTCCATTTTATATCAAGAGCTTTCTGTTCTGATACAGGTTCTATCATTATCGGAATCTTCGGAGAACGAAGGAACCTCCGCTTTAATGTAGACTCTGCAGCTGTCGCCCGATTTTTGAATTCTGCCTCAATGTACAATACCCCATAAGCAGACGGTTGCCAAAAGAATATTCCTTTTTCGTCAGCCAATTGTTCTTCTTTCATTAGTTCCTTTTCCCCATAATCAGAAATCTCAGTAATCACCATATCGGTGCCGTCTTGCATATTAAGCGATCTTGACTCTTCGTCTGCCCAACGGGCAACCCAAGGAAGGGGAACTGAGATTTCATTCTCCCCAAGTTCTATAAAATCAGGATTTGTAGTGTCAAGGTCAATGGTTAAAGAATCCTTTGTCTTGAAATAATCATCAGATGCGGTGAGAAAGACGGTTGCTCCATGCGCTATAATATTCGGAGCATCCACATCTGCATTCCACACAAAACGCAGCCAACCGGAACCAGAAAATATTTCCGTACCATTTTCCACTACACGGCGGTTTACCGTATAATTTCCGTCAACCGCTGGTTCTTTGGTAATCGATTTAACAGGGATAGATGTGCCATCTGCCGTTTTCACATCAACAGTAACACTTTTCGGGTATGGCAGATTTTCCATACCGAACAATTCACGGAAGCGAGGGCGCACTGTTTTGTATTCAACGTCGATATCGACCATTCCATTCCACGGCCAACGTGTAGACACCCCAAGAAGTTTCATAACATCAAGCTTGGCATAACCTATCGCCGCTACAGACGGTTCACTCTTTGTTCCGTCGCCATAAACTGCCCTAACCGTATAACGACCAAGTCCCGGCTGGGGCAACAATGAATCAACAAAGCAGTTTTTATCTACATTTATTTTCCGTAACGTCTTATTGATAGCCACATCGTACGCCTCAACTGTCACTTCATAACTTGATGCCTCCAGCACTGCATCCCACTCAACAATGACAGAGTCTGCATTGTCTCTTGAGGCCATCACATTTTCAACAACCGACTGCGCAAGCAATAAATGCGACACACATAACAAAGCAAGAAAAACAATTAGCCTGCATTTTAAAGAATTTGATTTTACCATAGTTTGATAATTTAGTTTTTGTTTAAGCTGTAATTATTCCAACAACAAAATTACAAGAAACGACAAAACATACAAAGTTCAAACTATGGTAAAATAAAGAATTTTACATTAGAGCAATCAATTTTGCCAATAAAACAAATTCTTTCAGCTTATACTATTCTATAGTGTCAATATAACATCCCCCTTCAGCATCACCATCCTCACAATCGGCGAAGTATATGCATATGGTATATAATCCACCGATGGTATAGGTTCCGTGATAAAGCAGTTGGCAACCTTTCCTTCGGCGATGCTTCCATAATCACGACTCTCTCCCATGGCACTGGCAGCATTGATCGTGGCAGCATTGATAGCTTCGGCTGGCAGCAGACGGAGCTTGATGCAGGCAAGGGAAACAATGAATTTCATGTCGCCTGACGGAGTGGACCCCGGATTATAGTCGCTCGCCACAGCAACAGGCAGTCCGCTGTCGATAATCTGGCGCGCCTTGCCATACGGCATATTGAGGAAGAAGGAAGTACCTGGCAATACCGTAGGCATAGTCTGCGAATCGCGAAGCAGTTCTATCTCCTCTACCGTCATGCTCTCGAGATGATCAACGGAGAGGGCACCATGCTTGACTCCAACCTCTACACCACCCGACGAAGCAAGTTCATCGGCATGAATCTTTGGTCTCATCCCCCATTTGTCGGCTGCCTCAAGTATACGTGCCGTTTCTTCGGGAGTGAAGAAACCCTCGTCGCAAAACACGTCTACAAAGTCGGCAAGCTGCTCTCTGCCCACCTCTGGAATCATCTCATTAACGACGAGGTCTACATAGTCCGCCTGCGAATATCCTCTGCCTACGGCATGAGCACCAAGGAAAGTGGACTTCACCTTGAGCGGCGCCGTTTCCTTTATGCGCCGGATAACACGAAGCATCTTCAGCTCGTCGGCAGTGTTCAGTCCGTAGCCGCTCTTTATCTCCACGCAGCCTGTGCCCTTGCGCATAATCTCCTCAACACGAAGCATTGCCTCGCGGTATAGCTCATCCTCAGAGAGAGTATGGAGCAAATCGGCAGAGTTGAGTATTCCGCCACCACGCTTGGCAATCTCAGCATAGCTCAAACCGCGGATTTTATCAACAAATTCCCCTTCGCGACTTCCGGCATAAACGATGTGAGTATGCGAATCACACCACGACGGCATGACGCAGCCGCCCCTGGCATCAATCTCCTCATCGGCAGGAATCCCGTTGGCTGGGAGTTCCTTCATCTCGCCCCAAGCCTTGAACTTGCCGTCTTCTATCAGGAGCCACGCGTCATTTAGGGTGTTTAAATGCGACATATCCTTGCCACATAGACGAAGCTTGCGCTCCGTGTCTATGCCGGCAAGGATACCTATATTTGTTATCAGTTTTCTCATTTCCTCAGGAATTCGATAGAATGCTGGATGTGTGGATACATCACCTCATCGTTTACGATAAACGGCACAACCTTTCTGTACTCCTCGTATATTGCCTCAACAGCCGGTGATGACTTGAGCGGACGACGGAAGTCGAGTGCCTGGGCTGCATTGAAGAGTTCGATGGCGAGCACACGCTCCACGTTGAGCACTATCTTATACAGTTTGATGGCTGCGTTGGCACCCATGCTGACATGGTCTTCCTGTCCCTGCGACGACGGTATGCTGTCTACCGATGACGGTGTGGCAAGACTCTTGTTTAGGCTTACCACTGATGCCGCCGTATACTGCGTAATCATAAATCCGCTGTTCACTCCCGGATTTGCCACGAGGAAGCTCGGCAGTCCGCGAGTGCCGGAAACGAGTTTGTAGATACGGCGCTCAGAGATGTTTGCCAACTCGCTCAGTCCGATAGAGAGGAAGTCCATCGGCAGCGCAATCGGTTCGCCATGGAAGTTGCCGGCAGAGATGATAAGGTCTTCGTCAGGACAAACCGTAGGGTTGTCGGTGGCAGAATTCACCTCGGTATCGATAACCGACTTCACATATTCCAGTGTGTCTTTTGCCGCACCATGCACCTGAGGTATGCAGCGGAAGGAATATGGGTCTTGAACATACGACTTTGACTTCTGTGCTATCTCGCTGCCCTCGAGCAGTTCGAGCATGTGGGCAGCTGTAGAGAGCTGTCCCTTGTGCGGACGAACCACATGAACAGCTTTTGTGAAAGGCGAGAGCAGTCCGTAATAAGCATCGAGCGACATGGCTGCAATCTTGTCCGCCCAGTCGCAGAGACGCATACCGTTGAGCAATGCCCATACGGCAAAGGCGCTCATATTCTGCGTACCGTTGAGCAGGGCGAGTCCCTCCTTAGAGCCGAGCTGAATAGGTTTCCAGCGTTTCGACTTCAAAATCTGTGCACCGCTCATTATCTTGCCTTTGTATTCCACCTCACCAAGACCGACAAGCGGCAGCGACATGTGGGCAAGCGGCACGAGGTCGCCGGAGGCTCCGAGCGAACCCTGCATATATACTACGGGATAGATATCGTTGTTGAAGAAATCGATGAGACGCTCCACGGTGTCGAGCTTGCAACCGGAATAGCCGTAGCTCAGCGACTGTATCTTTAGGAACATCATAATCTTTACGATATCGTTAGGCACACGGTCGCCCACGCCACAGGCATGCGACATCATCAGATTGATCTGAAGCTGTGCAAGCTGGTCGGCACCTACCGACACGTTGCAAAGCGATCCGAAACCGGTTGTTACGCCATAGACCGGAGTTGTTGTCTCGGCAATCTTCTTGTCGAGGTACTCACGACAGCGCACTATGCGATGGCGGGCATCATCGCTCAATTCAAGTTTGTAGCCCTTGTATATTATCTCACCGATGCGCTCGATGGTGAGGTGTTCTGCTGATATTTGGTGTATCATTGTTGTTGTTTTAGGAGTAATGGGAGTAATAGGACTAATAGGACATATAGGTTTAATAGAACTCTTATAAGTCTTATTTATCCTATTAGTCTTATAGTTTAGAACCTGTTTATCAATTCGTCGTCTACGAGGTTTGGCATCGTTACTTGCAAGCCCGGAGTGCGCTGCATTTCGCGCTCAATACAGCTCATTGAGCCATCGTTGCGTGCCCAGCTGCGGCGAGCAATTCCGTTGTTCACATCCCAGAAGAGCATCTCGCGGATATGGCGTGCCGAATCATCGTCGCCATTGATAACCATACCGAAGCCACCGTTTATCACTTCGCCCCAGCCTACGCCGCCTCCATTGTGGATTGACACCCATGTGGCACCGCGGAAGGAGTCGCCGATAACATTCTGCACCGCCATATCGGCACAGAACTGCGAACCGTCGTAGATGTTGCTCGTTTCGCGGAATGGAGAATCGGTGCCCGACACATCGTGGTGGTCGCGACCAAGTACTATCGGCTTACTTATCTCGCCACGCTTTATTGCCTCGTTGAAGGCAAGGGCAATCTTCGTTCTTCCCTCACAGTCGGCATAGAGAATGCGTGCTTGTGAACCAACCACGAGGTGGTTCTTTCCTGCTTCGCGAATCCAGTGGATATTGTCAGCCATCTGCCCTTGGATTTCCTTCGGCGCCTTAGCCTTAATCTCTTCCATTACGTCGGCAGCGATACGGTCGGTAACGGCAAGGTCTTTCGGGTCGCCCGAGGTGCACACCCAGCGGAACGGACCGAAGCCGTAGTCGAAGAACATCGGTCCCATGATGTCCTGAACATACGACGGATAGCGGAATTTGCCGTCGGGCAATACGATGTCTGCCCCGGCACGCTTTGACTGCAAGAGGAAGGCATTGCCATAATCAAAGAAATACATGCCTTTCTCCGTGAGGCGGTTGATAGCAGCCACCTGTCGGCGGAGCGACACCTGAACGAGGTCGCGGAACTTCTCCGGTTCGTCTGCCATCATGCGTTTCGAATCTTCGAGCGATACGCCCACTGGATAGTATCCGCCAGCCCAAGGATTATGCAGCGAAGTCTGGTCTGAACCCAAATCCACATGTATATCCTCGTCGGCAAGGCGTTCCCAGAGGTCTACCACGTTGCCCACGTATGCCATGCTCACCGTGCGTTTCTCTGCCACTGCCTTGCGAACGGCAGGTATCAGTTCGTCGAGATTATCGTGGAGCTCGTCCACCCACCCCTGGTCATAGCGTTTCTTCGCTGCAAGGGGATTAATTTCGGCAACAACGCTTACCACTCCGGCGATGTTTCCCGCCTTAGGCTGAGCGCCCGACATTCCTCCAAGACCTGACGATACGAAGAGCATGCCGTGGATATCGTCTGGCTCACCCGGCTTCTGCATCTGCTTGCGGGCAGCATTGAGCACGGTGATCGTGGTGCCGTGTACAATGCCCTGCGGACCGATATACATATACGAGCCGGCGGTCATCTGTCCGTATTGGCTCACGCCGAGGGCATTCATGCGCTCCCAATCGTCTGGCTTTGAATAGTTAGGGATAACCATACCGTTGGTTACCACCACTCGCGGTGCATTTTTATGCGAAGGGAACAAGCCCATCGGATGACCGGAATACATCACGAGCGTCTGCTCGTCGGTCATCTCGCTCAAGTATTTCATCGTGAGCCGATACTGCGCCCAGTTTTGGAATATCGCACCATTGCCACCATATATAATAAGTTCGTGAGGATGCTGCGCCACGGCAGGGTTCAAGTTGTTCTGAATCATCAGCATGATGGCTGCCGCCTGCTCCGAGCGGTGAGGATACTCGTCGATAGGACGGGCATACATCTCGTAGCGTGGGCGATAGCGATACATATATATCCTGCCATACTTGTGCAACTCCTCCATAAACTCCGGTGCGAGCTGCTCGTGCAGATGCTTAGGAAAATAGCGGAGGGCGTTGCGTAGGGCAAGGCGCTTCTCTTCTGCTGTCAGGATATCTTTGCGCTTTGGGGCGTGGTTTATCTCGGTGTCATACGGCATCGGCTCCGGCAAGGTGTCGGGGATTCCGATGCGGATTTCTTTCTGGAATTCTTCTGTTGTCATAGTTTTTTCTTTTTTTATAGGACGAATAGGACCAATAAGACTAATAAGACTAATAAGACCAATAGGACCAATAGGACCAATAGGACCAATAAGGCCCATGACCTATCGGGAATTGATCTTAACTCTTAATTTTCAGCTCCACTTCCTGTGTTATTTCTTTTTCTTCGGCATTTGCCTTTTCTATTATCGCTTCAGCCTCAGCAATGAGAGCCTCGGCTTTCTGGCGGTCTTTCAGCGACGATGCGTTAATCTTCACGTTCATACCGGCACCAATCACTGCTGCACGGGCTGCCAAGGCTCCTACACCGGCATCCGAAACACTGTTTGGATTGCCCTCGCGAACCATCTGGCGGCACACGTCAAAGACCTTAACCGATGCTTTCATCGTTTCGAGAGGAACCTCCGTTGCAAAGAGTGTGGCATCCTGAATGGCAGCAGAGCGCAAAGCCTTCTCCTCATCGGTGTTCTTTGGCATACCGAAGGCTGCCATAATGCGGTTGAATGCCTCGGTGTCTTCGTCTACGAGATGCAGAAGCTCTTCCTGTAGTTCCATGCCCTTCTCTGCCCAACAGGCAAACTCATCCCAACGGTCGTCCCATCCGGGCTTATGGCTCGACAGGTTTGCCACCATTGTGGCGAGCGATGCTCCCAAGGCTCCCATATATGCCGAAACGGAGCCTCCGCCAGGTGCGGGACTTTCGCGCGAGGTTTCATCGGCAAAGCCCTTCACTGTGAGATTTACGAGCTTTTTATCGTTGTCGCCCTCAAGCAGATATTCTATTACTTTCTCCTTTGGATTGAACGGGCGCAAGTCTTCAAGTCCCATAGACTTGATTGCTATCTTCAGGATATCCTCCTTCGGGATACCGGCAGAGCGATGTTGTTTCTCGAGGAAATACTTGCCTGCCTCCATGAGGGCACGCTCCGGAACGAGACCAACGATCTCCGTTCCCGTAACCCGTAGTCCACGGTTCTGTGCGCAGCGGCAAACTTCGTCGAAGGCTTTATGAAGTGGGGTTACATTGATATTGGTGATATTCATCGACACCTGGGCGATGCCGTATTCATCAATATACCAGCCTATTGCCTTTGTGCCCTTCAGCGTGCCGGGCTGCATGATGACCTTGCCGTTCTCGTCGAGCTTTTTCTTTCCAGTTATAGGATTTCCCTCGCGAACCGGTCTTCCTTTTTCTCTTACGTCAAAGGCTATGGCATTAGCACGACGAGTTGATGTAGTATTGAGGTTAAAGTTCACGGCAATGAGGAAATCGCGTGCTCCAACCACCGTGCAACCAGTTTTTGCAACCTGCTCGTCATACGGACGGGCTCCAAAATCCGGTTTTTCTCCCTCGTCCATAATGCGCTCGGCAATGCCCTCATACTCCCCCTTGCGACAAACGGCAAGGTTCTTGCGTTCCGGTTTGAAGGCAGCAGCCTCATAGCAATAGCACGGAACAGACAGTTCGTCGGCTATTCGCTTGGCGAGTTTTCTTGACAGCTCCGCACATTCCTCAAGGGTTATGCCACTTACGGGTACAATCGGCAAAACGTCAGTCGCCCCGATTCGCGGATGAGCACCATGATGTTTCCTCATATCTATAAGCTCAGCCGCTTTGGCAACGGAATTGAAAGCCGCCTCAACGACAGCCTCCGGTTCTCCGACGAATGTTACCACAGTACGGTTTGTTGCCTCTCCTGGGTCAACATCAAGAAGTTTCACACCCTCCACCGCTTCCACGGCATCAGTAATCTGCTTAATGATACCCATGTCGCGTCCCTCACTGAAGTTCGGCACGCATTCTACTATCTGCTTTTTCTTCGCCATATCTATGTTTTTTAGTATTATGATATGTAATGTGTATTATTTCGTATATGTGTTATTAATTCTGCAAACTTACATAAAATTCTTGAAACTATCTAATCGGCATGCATAAAAATACTACAAAAAACAACAAAGACAACAGATACAACATAAACGACACTGGATGCTGCCCCTGCAATCCTATTGCAATATTGTGTCAGTTGTATCTGTTGCCCTTGTTGTCTTTGCGAATTAGCTAATAGCAGAAAGCCGTCAGAAATTTCCCCTTCTAAACAACAAAAGAAAAACATTGAAAGTAAGAATCAATAATACACTTGTGTTTGATATTTTATATTGTGTTCATCACAAAAATTACAGATTTCACTCTGCATGGCACCTTTGTATTTCTTGAACTTTCGTTTCAAAACATCCAACAAACGAACTTCATCCTTCACTGCCAACGTTCTCATAAGTCTGTTGGTATTGGGAACATCAAAGAACACAAACGATTCCACTTCACCGTCTCTCGAATACTCTCGTTCAAACTCCCCCATATCATGTTGGCTAATTGTCAATCTTCCATCTTCGAACCGGGCATAAATACCTGTAAATTCGCCGTCAGAATCATGTTTATAAAGAATTGTCTCCATAACTCCACTGTTTTAAAATTAGTATTTTGATAGCCATACAACAAGCTCATTCACCATATTTTTTGCCAAATCCTTTGGCAAATGAACCGGTTCGTTGGGTCTATGGATAAACACACATACACTATAAATAGGATCCTTAGCTGGGAACGCACCAACAAATGCCATCTCTGCATCGTTGGTCTCACCGTTATCGTATAGTTCTCCCGTATAATTGCCATAAATACCGGCAAGTTCAATCCCCTCAGGTGCATATTCCGCTTGAACACCATCCTTTTTATTGAGTCCAACAAAGATTTCTTTCATATACTGATGTCCCAAATAATTTATATCACCAGAAAACTCAACTTCCACAGAATCTCCAATCAAAGTAGGCAGTAGAAAGTCTGTGCCATTAAAAATGCCACCAAACAGTGCTGCCATTTCCATTGCATTAGTAGCTTTTGTATTCCCCATCATTTTCTTCCAGCAACTTGATGCTCTCTCTTCGCCCATAGTAGCCAACATAATTTTATACATAGCCACGTTTGATCTCTTCACCAGAGCCTCTCTCATTGTCATCTTTCCATAACCTCCAGAACGCCAATTGTGATCTCTTATTTTCAATCCGCTCTCTGAATTGTAAACGCCACTGCATATATCTATGCTATCTTCAAGTTTGCTACCAATATCAGTAAGCAATGGAACGACGCCAACCATAGTCATAATTCTTGGACTGTATGCTTTCTTTAAAAGTTTAGCATCTGTAAAGCCACCGTTTCCTTTTTCCAAAGCCACCCATGCTTTCAGTCTGCCTGTTTTTGCATCGATTACAGCGACCTGCCCGTCAACGCCATTCACGGCTGCCATTCCTTTTTCCAACATGCTACGACATTTACTTTCTATGCCTTTATCAATAGTTGTACACCTGTCCAATTTGCCCACGCACTCAGAACCGTCACATTCGCTGATGTTTTCTTTCGTTGTTGTATTGTTCTGTGCAAACGTAGTCAAGCCAACAAGTCCCAAACACATTGTAAGCAAGCATCCTTTTAAGTTTCTATTTGTCTTCATATTATTTAAATTCTTAATAACTTTCATTTTCCTTTATCAATCAAACACTTCGATATAGTTAGTATACTCCGGGAACCACCTGTCGAGCAATTCATCCGTCTTCCGTTCAATCTCCGGTGTGATATTCTTGCTAACCTTCTGATAGGCGACCGAGAGCGAAAGAGCCTCATCTATCCATCCTATAATCGGCAACCGCTTTGCTGAAATCAAATCTACGGGGAGCACCAGATAAGACAATGTTGACAGTATCATCCACTTATCACTCTTAGGAGTATCCTTACTCGTCATTATGAAATATAACAACAATACTGGCCGTGCACTAATGCGTCCTATCTTCAAAGCATATTCATGCAGCTTGTCTTTCAACGCAGCTGTGTCTATAATACTTGTTTTGTTCATGTCTTAAATCTTATATAGTTACACATTTTTATATTATAGAGCATCTGGTATTGGATAATCTATCACACGTGAAAAAGAAAAACTTGCAAACCTTGATATTAGCATGGTCTGCAAGTTTTTCCTTATGATAATAAATCTATTAAATACTATGTTCCTATCTTCAGCTCCTTGATATCCAGACGCCCAACAAAACGCAATCTACAGTCAGTAATTTCGTCATCAGTATACGGCATAGGTTCTTCTACAATCTCGCCACAGCTCACAACCTCAGCACAGCCATTACTCTCCTTCGTGGCAGTCCAGTAGACATAGCCATCTCCGCCAACGTCAATTCCTATTTTTGAAAGTGTTTCGTTCGCCTTCTCTGCATCAAACGAATAACCTCTAAGGTGTTCCTCTAAGCCGTCATAAATTTCCTCCAATCCGCATCCGCACACATTGACAAGCAGTTTCTCCCAATGCCGGCTTTCTGCTACAGTCCATTCAAGTCTGTCGTAGCCAGTTTTTTCGAACTCAGCATCCGTCTTTGGCAATTCATCAGGAGTATGCGCTCCAGAGCAATCGCTGTCTTTAATAGCCATCACCCACGCACTACCATCCGTCTTGTCAACATCGAAAATCAAGCCTATTGCCTGTTTGTAGTTGTTCAGACAGTTGGATATGCTTAGGTCTGCGTTGAGGTAGCTGCCGATAATAGAGTTGTTTGCATTATTGTTTTCCATTTTTCCTATAGTAGGCACAAATATTTTAGAAATAGAGACAAATTCTATTGATAAACAATTACTTGTCCGTTACCACCACAATTACCACATGTTGTAGTTTGTGGATTGCCATAATAATCAACCAATACATTTCCATACATATCAGTGGCATAAACTATGCCACCGCCATTACAGTATGGACATGTGGCATAATAAGCCTGTGGCGTAGTCTCCTCATATTCGTTGTCATCATCACCGTATGAAGAATGATGCCTTGGACGGCTTGTCCTCCTTGTAGAGCGATAGGCATCATCCGCATTTTCCTCTACAACACGTTCCACTTGTCCAGCCTCTCTTTCAACACTACTGGCAGCTTTACTTGCTGCTTTCCTTTCTATATACTCCAAAGTTTCAGTTGCTACTTTTTTGCCTGACGATCCTTTACATGAAGTTAAGAATGTTAACCCCAAAACACTGAAGAACAGCAATATTGTTATATTCGACTTATTCATGAGCTTTTCTCCTGACTATAAATTAAGCAATTCCCTTCTCTTCCTTTATAACTCGTCTTTTGCAATAATTTCACCATCTTCATCAATTTCGCCATATTTTACTATCTCCGAATGAAATTTGTTGATAAAATCATTCATATCTTTTGGAACCAAAATTCCCATCGTAGCACCATCATTGTCGTCTTTATCTGACAAAGCTTCTTTTACTGCATTTGCAGAAATCTTCATACTCTTTGCAACAACTTCTCCTGCTGCATCAATCAATGCTCCTAATTCTTTAAACATAAACTGATTTATTTTGTTAGTTCATTTGCAATATCGTCAACCAAAGATTGCATATCATCTGCTGATAATTCAAAACTTTCTGTATCAGACTCTTCATATTCTTCGTTCGATAACATTTGATAGAATTCATCTACATTATCAAATGCCGAGATGACATCCTCTCTTGAAAACAGATTTACAACCGCATCTTTTATAATTAATTCTCTTTCAGGAAAGACAAATCCATCGGATTTACCATTACATAGCCATCGTTCCAACTTATGCTCATCTTCGCAATTAACGCATAATTCCGAGATCGTAGTTCCAATTGTATGACGTTTAAATTTAGGTTCTTTCAAATCATTAAGAACGAGGTAAACAACGTCAATAATTACACTGTTTGCATCATCTTCTATGTTGGGCGTTAATGTTACTCGCAATGCAGTTGGATAAATTCGTTTGTCACTATTCTTTATTAATATTTCCGAACAACGTTCTTTTCTATTATTGCTTTCATATTCATTTAGCAATTTATTGATTGCCCGTTTGACATCTAATATATTTATACAATCCATAATTCCTACAATTTCCCTATTTTATTTTCTAACCAAGTCAACTCATTATCACATACAGGGCATGAACCTGTTTTGCATTGTAAATGGTTACAATGATGTGGTTTATATTTGATAGAAAACTCTTTTGCCAATCCTATTCTCGCTTGTTTCAAAACTTCACACACTGCCTTTCCATAGTTAATTTCAAGGTGGTTTGCATCAGATGGTGTACTTACTTTAATTTCCGTTTTGTAGCTAAATCTATCAAAGTTTACAAATCCCATTTTGAGCAATATTTCTTCAGAAGCCAATCTATCATCATCAGTATTATATGCGGGAACTAAAGGAAGACGTATCTGAACTTTGTCAGCACATCCATGCTCTTGTATGTACCTAAGATTGGAAAGAACTTGTTCATTGTTACATCCAGTATATTCTTTATAAATAGACTCTTTTACATCCTTTATATCAACAATCCAATAATCAATGATTGGCAGCAGTTTTTGTATACTCTCTAATGGAAAATTCAATGAAGTTTCCATATAAATGTTCCAATTTGGATGGCAAACCTTTTTAAAAGTTTTAATAAAGTCGGGATAAAGTCCAGGCTCGCCACCACCAAATGTTATACCACCATGTGTATAAAGGAAATAGAGATTATCTACCTTTACTTCTTCATACAATTGTTCTGGAGTGTAATAAGTTGCACCATTTTGCTCCCAACATTGTTTGTTAATGCAATACTTACATCGTAGAGGGCAACCTTGAAAGCCGACCAAAGTTGTAATTCCCTCTCCATCTGTTAGTAGTCTATGACGTTCAATAGCTATGATGGGCGCTGCATCATTTATATTGTCATTTTCAATTTCATCTTTAGACAAAGACAATTTTGTTTCATCACTAAAAATACCAGTAATGATAGGAGAAATTAAAAAATCATCAAATATCATAAAAGTCAACGTTTGTATTTCTTTATTTCAATAATCCCTTCTTCGCTCAATTGTCTTCTCTGAGAGCGAGTTAATTTCTTTTCAGAATAGTTCCAACCTTCATCATCCTCATTGGAAACATTTGCTATATTTCCATCGTAGTAGACAATGCGTATTCGTTTATACAAGCGGTCGCTTACAAGGTATAAACATAATGAAGCTGATTTTTGTTGGAAGATCTATTCCAAACTTTGTCTCCCCAATCTTTTGCATCCTCTATATATGAGCCTTCATCGAAAGATGAAAGGAAATCGAAAATGTCAGACAGCAGTCCCATTCTTAATTATTTCTTTTTGTTACCAATTTTGGTTATACCCCAAAGGACAATGATTACAACTATAGCGATAACGACATACATCGTATCGCCTTCACCGATGTTCGAGAAAATGGATAGTATATTCATACCTTTTTATGTTCTGTTAGTTCCCAATCTTTTAAATCACAATAGTATTTCAGTGCCAAATCAATAGTGTCACGTTCCATGTCACACATTTTCTTTATTTCATCTTCCTCATAATTCAAACTCGTCATACACATACGACAAAAACGTTGCGCCCAACAAGAAGAACATAATTTGTTTTTTCTGTCTGTAAAATTCTTTAATAGAGGAAATGCCAATTGCTTGTCAAAACCATGCCTCACGTTTCCAATCTTAGCTGTTCCACAGAATTTCTCACATGCGTATAAATCCCCATCAGCATTGATAAAGCAAGAATAGAGTTCCTGGAAACAAGTTATAATGTTCAGTTCATTAGATAGCTTGCAAAGACTTCTTCTGTCGATAATGTTTATCAACTTTTGAAAAGAACCTCCCATTATCCCCTTATCTCCATTTATGTAAGCCTTGAACGCTTCTCTGTAAAAGCTATCTTTGACTTCCCATGAGTCATACGAACGTGTGGAATCCGAGAAATCAGGAAGGATATGGGAGATATGCACTGGATAATGCCCTTTTAGAACAGGCTCTCCATCCCATACTTTTGCAAGCTGCTTGACATCATTCCAAGAATACACAGTGGACAGGAACCTGACTCTTTGCTCAAATATGGATGGGTATTTTCTTTTGAACAATTCTAAGTTCTTTATAATTGTGCCGTAAGTACCTTTGCCTGTAGTAGTCTTTCTGCATTTGTCATGCATCATCTTGTTACCGTCAATAGTAACATTTATAAGAAAATGCTCAAACGAAACAAGCCAATCTATAACACTTTCTGTAAGTGCAAGTCCGTTTGTAGAGAGAGAGAATCGTATGCGGTCGCCATATATGGAATATAACTGATTTACAATCCACTCAATTTTCTTCCTTGCTAACAATGCCTCGCCACCATAAAAGCAAACAGTTATCTCTGGTGCATCTTTGTCCGCATGTGATTTTATAAATTCAACAACATCACCTAACAACTCATAAGATATCTCCTTCTCATTATGCGCTCTGCGGTCTCTGTAATTTCCCGAATAGCAACAATAGGAACACCTGAGATTGCATTGCTGCGTCATTTCGATGGTGAACATCGTAATCTTACTGCCATCTATAGTTGTTGGCTCATTGAAATACACAACAGGACTAGCCTTACTCTCTTTTTCCTTGGAATAAAGGCTTATCCTGTTGTCTGCTACATTATACAACAGTTGTTTTCCTGATGATGTTGTGAATCTATGCATATTCTCTAATCTGAATAGCCGTAATCTGCGTACTTAAAAGTGCTACCTGTATTGTATTTACATTCTGAGCGGCAATTACATGAACCCAATTCTTTTTCGTCATCGGATTCCTCAACTGAACTCGGTTCATTATAGTGAGATGTCTCAACACTTGGCAGTTCTGCTGTTTCGGTATTGCCAAGCAAACCGCTGTTTTCAACATCATCAATCATCTTGTCGATTTTGTCACAAGTCTCTTGAACTTTCTCATCCATCATTTCATTATAAGCCGTCAGTGGGTCATCCGACTCATAAAGCACATGATATAGCTCCTTTTGCGAATATGCATGGTCGAGACCATCTATCATATTATGAGCAACTTCCGAACTAAAGCCTGCATTACGCAACTGTTCATAAGTAGGGAAAGGATGCTCTGCATCAAAACCAGAGTCAAAAGGACTGTTGTGAGAAGTTCCCAACAAATCTTCGTTTGGATCAACTAATCCATCTGTTGAAGGCATCATGCCATCGTTAAAATCCATATCGTCCATAGTGTTTATATTTTTGAATGTTATCAACTATCCAACGGCATATTGTCTGCCATGGTATCTGAGCCATAATCAAACATATCATCCATTGGCATTACTTCTGAAATGACATCATTGTCAGAAAAATCTATATGCGACCATCCTTCATCTGTGTCATACATATTTAGAGAGTCATCTATTGTTCCCAAACTATCACTGTCATAAGCATAAACGAAATCATCGTATGACAAATCATCTGTGATACTCAGCAAATGTCCATCTGTATAATACGGTACATATCCCAATTCATCTACTTGCCAAATGTCCGTAAACTCATTGTGGAATGGGAATTCTTGCAGCGTATAGTCGGTTGCAAAGTTTGAAACCTCCATACTTTGCGTTTCGGCATTGTACTGATAAGGAGCTGGTTCATCTGTTGCCATCATAAAGAAATTGGAATCCCTCCATGAATGGGCAAATCTCTCAAAATCATACTCCATGATAGAGCCGTTTCCCGGGTCTGTCAATACTACTGTTGAGTTTTCTGGATTGTTCGGGTCTATGTTAACGCTTGTGACAATAAGGGCATGGTCTGCGTTAGTAAGATTACGATAGAACTCATATTCCTCTGAACCTGGTTCTGCCCATAACTCGTGGGAATCAACACCAACAATCACCCGATGCCCATCTTTCAATTCATTGATGAGGTCGTATACAGATTCGCAATGCTGTGAATGTGTCCCAACATTACAAGTTTCAAGTAGATTTCCAACATCGCTTGGCTTAGTACCACTTCCATGATACCAGCCTTGCTCTGTTGCGTATGCTGTCAACTCTTCCTTTGGAATCTGTATTCCGTAATCACGCAATATCATTTCTTGGCAACGAATCGCACAAATCGGGTCGTGGCCTTGAAAGATATTGGTATCAAATTCTGTTTGGGTTACCTTTGGTCCGAATGTTAGCATAGTCTTTTGTTTTTAGGTATAGAGGATGATTTTGTGATAGAAATATCACCACAATATTATTTTTTTACAAATACGATGGAATCTGTATTTCTGTCGTATTTTGTATAGCCAGCTTGTTCTAAAATTTGTATTGCATGGTCGGGAAGTGATTTCCAAATTTCAATAGAAATATAAGGGACATCTTTACATGAAACAAGAAGGGAATCTTTATCTACATTTATTACATTTCTTCTAAGAAATTTTTCAAAAAATGTGTCTGTGTCAATTTCGATGCTCATATCCCGTTTCTTTTGCAAGTTTAAAATAATAATCAGCTTTAGACTGACATTTCTCTATACCACCCATAAAATCACTCCCGGCTTTATACATTTCTGCAAGATGATAATAAGCAGCACCTTCTGTGTATTCTTTTTTCAACTCAGCAAGAAAATCCCCATCATTATTGCCTAATAAATCATTGAATTTTGTCATTTGCTTATATGATTCTGAAAGTCCATCAGTATATTTAATAAGCATATCACAATATTTTACATCAAATCCCAAATAATTTGCAACTTTGATAATGAACGTTTTTTCTACATCGGGAACACTTTCATCGCAAGCAGCCATACGAGTTACAACATCGATAATCTGTAGACGTTCCTCTTTTGAAGAAGCATGAGAGCATATTTCTTCCACAGAAGGAAGGGTATCTACATCCAATGGAACTTTTACGCCCATCGTTTTTGAAAGACTTTCATAAAGAATTTGTTCTTTGGAATCGATAATTCCATCAGCCAATAATGTATGTGCCGCCATTTGGACATAGCGAGTCTTCTTCATTTTATCTTCCGTGAATTCAGAAATTATAGAAGTTGCTTTTTTCCCTAAAGCAGCATCTAATTTATCTTTTGAACTTCGGACGCTTTCAAAACATTTTTTAATAAGACTCATTGGGACAATAATATTTTCATCATCCATTCCTGCTTTTATCTTTAACTGATATACTGCATCTGCATTGCATATTAGCAATGCCTTACGTATGTCACGTCCAGAGAATCCTTCTGTTATTTTAGCAAGTTCAGAAATCAATTCATCAGTTTTACCTCCTTCTATAGGAAATTTGTCTTGGAGTAATTTTTCGATGATTTGTTTTCTTGCATCATAATCAGGAAGTTTGAATTCTATCGGTTCGATTATTCGAGAGATAATAGCAGGATCGAAATCTTTTATATGGTTAGATGCAAATATTATGCAACCATCAAAGTTCTCTACAAGCTGATAAAGTTCATTTGACATACTATTATAGTGCTTGGCACTATCATTTGAACTTGGAAGTCTTTTACTTAGAAATGTATCTGCTTCATCTATAAAGAGAACTGCGTCTTGCTGGGTTGCACATTCAAAAAATGCTTTTAAGTTCTTTGCTCCAACCCCTACAAATTCAGATTCTATTTGAGCATAGCTTCCTATAAGAATTTTCTTTCCCAAAAAACTTGCAACTCCATGAGCTGCCATGGTCTTGCCTGTACCAGGAACTCCATGAAAACATAACACCGACTTTGTATGTTTATCAACTTGTTTGAAGTTCCATTTATTATAAATGAGTTCTTTTTCTTTAACCAAAGATATTGCTCGCATTATAGAATCTCTTTCATCTTGATTCATAACAACCTCATCTAATGTAAAGATGGGATCTACACTATGATATACAACAGCTTTGTCTTCCTTGATATTGTCATCCATCAGTTTTTTCTTGTCAATTGGCGAAAGAGATAAATATACAAAGCACTTCTTTACTTCGTCTGTAACAAAAGCACGATTCTTTAGTGCATGTCGTATTGTGGCGTTTAAATTAACAGTTTCTGATATTAGGCGCAAAGAGTCATCTGAACCATAATATAAATTCTCATTTATTAGAGTAAACATGTCGTTATTCATATTGACATTGATGCCAATATAAATATATAAATTCGCCTCAATATTTTTAAAGGTCTTACTATCTACAAATACTCTTTTTTGAACAAGAGCAAGTAATTTGTCGGTATAATCATGAAGCTCTTTTGATACTTCATTCGGATTTTCTACTATTATTTCTGGTATAATTTTCATTTTAATAAAATCTTTGACCTACTCTTAAGTTTGTTCCATTCTCTGCAGTTACTTTTATTTTTGCGATTTCGTTATTATTGGAATCAAAAGCCTTAACAACTAGTTCTTCCTCATCCACCGCTTTACCTGCCTCTTTAACAAAGACCTCAAAAACAGAAATTGGTTTGTTTATTTTAGAAGATGCTTTCTTCTTGATTTCCTCTTTTGCATTCCAATAACTTGAAATTCTGATGCAGATTTCAGTTATTATGCAACCAATTGCATAGCCAATTGCATAACCTACTAAAAAACTTATTATCATTTTCTAAATTTGATTTTCTTTATATATATTTTATCATCTGGAACAAAATCATAATAATTATCCATAACCTCGCTTGCAACCAGAATTTCAGAAAGAAGCACATTATCAGTATCTTTAATAGATAATATTACCATTTTTTGTTTTTCCTCTTCTGTTAACTCTATATCACCCAACCATTCTCCAGAGTTTGGCTGAGAAACAAACTGTAAAGCTAATTTGTTAGGGGTTACTGCCATACTTAAAACGGAATCGCTTTTTATTTTGGATGCATCAATTTGGGTTATCATCATTTTGACTTCCTCTACAAGAAATTCATAAGACAAAGTTTCTATGTGTTTCTTTTGACTACATCTAAATTGATTTGGTGAAGTATTATCACCATCCTCGTCTGATTTGTCACTTGACACAAACAAACGTCTGTAAATTGCATAACTTACAACGGTTAGAAATGCAATACTACAACCTACATATACCCAAGGATTTTTCATAATTTCTTCCATTTTCTAATTTGCTAATTTAACTTTCTTGATGTAAATTTTTCCATTGTCATCAGCATCTTTGATTTTTTCATCATAATCATCAGCTTTGACAAATTTTGGTTCTGCTAAAGTTTCATTTCCATTTTCATCTACGCCTTTAGCAACAATCAATATTTCGTCATTATTGTAGGCTTGTTCACAGCGATTTTTCATATCAATGAGTAATTCTTCCTCGTCTTCTGTACAATCACCATTTTCAATTTTCGTGCCTATAAATTCAGCAAATGCGTCATTTTGATTAGTACCAACAACAATAATTTCCTTTGGTTTGAAGAAACTTTTAATTGTGCTTATTACATAATCAACTCCTGCTGCTGCCATAGTGAAAACTCCTGCAACGACCCATAAAGCAACTTTGCAAGCTATTTTTATCATTGCCCAAGCAGCTTTACCTGCAGCAACTGCAATTTTTACGCCACCACTAATAATGGATTTAACTCCACTCCATATATCTTGAATCACACTCATTTTATACTATTTTTATTGGTTTTATAAAGATATTTTTACCGTTTGCAAACAAATCTTCAAGAGTAGGATTAAGTTCTTTAAATATATAACATACTTTTGGATAAGCTTCACTCGTTAACAACGTATCATCCTTTGCAAAGAACACACACAAAACTCCATCTGATGAATTTTCCAATCTACCCTTAACAATATACAATTTATTGCCAACTGCGTTTTCACGAACCCAATTGATAACGTCATTGTACTCAAAATCATTTCCTATTGACTGGATTACGACATCTTGTCCAGCTCTTTTGAGCAATTCTCTGACAACGTCTCCCATGGAGATCTCTTTTTTCTCACTTGCAGAAAACGGTTTAATTACACCTAAAGCCTGCTTAAATTCACGGATATCTTTATCCATACTCTTTCCCAATGCTTCAAAGGAAAATTCTGATAATTTAAATCCCATTGTTTGATGTTTTTATTGTTAATATTAATTTATCTCCAAAACGATTAATTAAACTTTCGTCTAATGTATTACAATATGAAGCGTAAACAGATTTTCTATCTGAAGTAAGTCCTACTATATAGTAACGAGCAATTTGTGGATTATAACCTATCACAAAGTTTACATCTTTTGAAGAATCCGACTTGCTTGAACTCCAATTTAGTAAATCTTCATAGGTTATATTCCTAACAGGTGCTTCTACCAAATATCCAGAAACTATACTATTTATGTTATGATGTTGTTCTATCAGTTTATTTAACCGACATTGCTTGTCTTTATAAATTTTATTTAACTGAGTAAAGTCAAAACCATTGAATCTTGGTTCATCATAGTATAAACTATACTTTAATGTCAAAATATCAATTAGGTATGAGCCATTATTATCCATAAGAATAATATATTCTCCAATATTCTCTGAAGAATACACAATCTCATTTTCAGAATTCAAAAAAACGCCAATAGCTGTTGTATGATTTTTTGCCTCAACAAGAAAATTAACCGATTCAATTTTATATTTTTTCTGTGTGTTGATTATTCTTTGTAATAGTTCATTTTGACTTGCACAAAACCATATTTCAACATTTTCATTGTCGTATATAAAATCTATTTCTTCTTGGATGGTACTGCTTAATGGTGAATAAAGTTCAAATCGTTTTAATTCATTTAGAAATGACAAATTTGAATGTACTAAATTATCTTTGCCACCAATAAGATTGATGTATTTGTTGTGGAGTTGACACAAAAGTTGATTTCTATCGTTTTGGGTATATATATGAGATTTATTATCTAAACCCTTAACATAATTCAAGTTTTTGCAGACAATTTGTATGTCATCCATTTTTGTATATGGAAGAATCATATATTTTTTTAAGAAAATTGTTTTAACCTTTTGTAGGCTGCTCTTATTTTCTTCTAATAGATTCGGAAGTTTTGGAGCGGTCCCATACATTCCCCAGAAATATTTGTCTGCCACAAATCCAACCAAACTTTCGAGATAAGGCACAAGCTCTTCAATGGTTGTGTTTGAAAAATCATCCGTCATTTCCTCTTTCATTTCTTTATTATAGTCATAAGAGAAAATGCGTTTTGAAATCTCAACGTTATCCCCATGAGGAATATCTATTCTGTACGGAAGTTCACTATTTTTTCCCATACCCCAT
>ERZ869991.137-NODE-137-length-22128-cov-22.580473_pt1 | contig 22128 bp, 7 predicted proteins | sample MGYA00520862_ERZ869991 | MGnify/ENA primary metagenome ERZ869991 (study PRJEB32232, sample SAMN07284978) | human gut metagenome | biome: human-associated habitat; material: feces | host: Homo sapiens | place: Tanzania | collected 2014-08-11 ...
GAAATTGCCCTAGCTGGGGCAACTTTCTGTCCTAACTACGGCAGTTAGCTGCCATGCCTAGGCACTTTGCGAAATGAGCGGAATTCCACTTCGCTATCGCCTATACTTGCCTTCGGAAACGGGCTTTCGAAATCAGCGTGTCGCAGCATACGCAGAAATCTCGAAAACTATTGCACACTACACTAAATCGCTGTATTTTGCTAACTATCAGCATCTTATAGCCGTGTAATGTGGGTATCAACACTACACTAACACTACACCACACTACACTCATCTCGCTCCGTGTAATGTAGTGTAGTATTCGTGTAGTGTCAACGGCCACACTACACTCGTATAACAACCTCATACACAGCTATTTGCTGAACTTTCGTGTAGTGTGCAATAGAAATCGCAAATTATAATCATATTTGTGGAGGAAGATTGTCGAACATTAAGAATGCAAAAAGTACAATGAAAAATCTATATAACACTTTACTGGCAGCCGTGATGACCATCAGCGTCATCGCATGTTTATCTTCATGTATTGATGAAGATATGAGCGACTGCGGCAAAGACTATAAGATACAATATAATCTGCAACTCAATACGCAGATCAACACCGTGATTGACGTGGATCTGAATCTCATCGAAGAACAGGAGATTGCAGCCCGGCTGAAACAGGCGCTCAGCAAGGTATTCACCGACCATGCCCACGACAACGACCTCTCCTTCTTCATAGGCGAAGAACTCTCCCACCACGAGGCAAACAAGATGGGTGCCAACTCGGTATCCTACACCATCTATCTGCCCCGCAACAACTATCAGAACCTCTCTCTCGCCAACACCGGAAGCGCAGACAATGTAAAAATCATCAACGCAAGCTCCTGTAAATCACTCGCTTTGCAGCAAGAGGCAAAAGATACCATCAACAGTCACAACATCGGACTGTTCACATCCCGACTCACCATCGACGAGAACGATTTCGAACACGACCTGCAAACCACGCTCTATATGGCAAACAGCTCTGCTGTGGTGGTTATCGACCAGAGCAAGGTGCAGCCCACCGAACTCTGGGGATTTGTTGAAGGCATGGCAACCCAATTCCAGGTGAACGACAGCACCTATTCTTCCAGCCTCAACACGATGGTCAGGACGAAGAGAATCAACCAGGATTTCATCACCAACTCCATCCCAACCCACGATGCCCTCTACACAGTCAACTTCCCGAGCATCAAACCGGAATGGCGCTACCACGTCATCGCCAGGGTGAACGGCAAATACACCGAAACCATCTTCACCATGAACGAACCGCTGAAAGCCGGCAAGCTTAAGATTATCAAGACCCGACTGAAGGAAGACGGTTCGCTCTCTACCAGCAACACCGCCGTAGGCGTAAGCGTGAAACTCGACTGGAAACCGGGCGGAAGCCACGATGTGGAGATTTAAGTAAGTGAAGAGTGAAGAACGAAGAGTGAAGAACGAAGAGTGAAGAATTCAACGGCTATAAAGATTTGATACATGAATCATATTACGAAATACATATTTGCGATACTATCGCTTATCATGCTGGCAGGATGCAGCGGAAGCGAGCAGGGCGAGGAGAGGCCAAAGGACACGCTGGTTCCCATCTCGCTCACCCTCTCCGTGCCTAACGACAAGTCAAGCACCCGCGTCGGAGACCCGGGAGAAGACACCCACGATGAGGTGGATTGGGACCGGCTCACCATCATCATCGCCTATACGGAAAAGACAACGGGAAAAGATATCTATGACGGTTCAGCCAACACCATGGTGTATTACGATACCTTCAGAAAAAAAGAGGATTTTGAGAGTACCAAGCCGGTAAGCCATTACACCTCTACCCTGTCGCCTGCCGATACCAACGGCTATCACGACTACACCATCTATCTGCCACCAGGCAAATGCTGCGTTTATGGCGTAACTTATAGCAAGGGCAAAGGTCTGAACCTGGAAGAAGAACTCAGCAAGATTCCAAAAGATGGAAAAGACCACAATGCAGACATCTATAACTTACAGATTTCCAACGACTACGCATGTGATAAAACAAAGAATACGATGGATATTGCCAAATTCATCAGCGTAGCCACCGGTTATGCTAGAGAAGTGAATGTTGCCGACAACACCCGACTGATTCCCGTGGAATTCAACTCGAACACCACCAGCAGCACCAAGCGATATTGGCGCATGGTGCTTGGCAGGCTTGCCACCAAACTCGACATCCAATGGGATGCCAAGGGAGCTTACGAGAATCAGAAGTTCACCGATGTGAAAGTAGCTAGCTTTACCTATCATGGTGAGGCGAAAGGCACAGGAACTTCAGAGACAGGAACTTCAGGGACAGGTTCCACCACATCGGGTGCAGGATACGGACGGCTCTTCCCTTCCCTTTATGCTGATTATACAAAACCAGAAGAAATAGAAGGAACATCCGTAGGCGGACAGAAAACCTTTATCAACACCTCAGAAATCAGCAAGCGTAACGGAAGAGTTTATCATTACACTTTTCCAGACGGCTATACGAAACCCCGCATCACCTTCGATGTCTTGACAAAGAAAGATGGAGAGACGGAGACAAAAACCGACAAGGTGACTTTCGACTTGAATAACTGGATAAAAAGTTTCAATCCTGCCCAATGGTACAAGATCAACGTTACCATCAAGGGAGCCCAAATCGGTAAGGAAAGCAACATCGTCATCGATGAACTTAAAGAATAAAAAAAACGATAAGTTCTAAACATAAAAAACAGAACAACGATCATGAGAATACTCTATCCAACATACTGCAAGCTTATAGCAACCCTCCTGTTGCTGGGTTGCTCCATCGCCTTGTCTGCACAAGGCAAGACCTATCATGTGAAAGTAGATTCCGAGATAACCACATCCGGCAACGATGGTTTGTCGTGGGAGAAAGCTATCACCCTGACAGATGCGCTGAGCCGAGCCAAGGCTGGCGACGAAATCTGGGTGAAAGGTTATGAGGACATTACCGGGCACATCTACAAGGCGCCGGAGGGCGGCTTCGTTCTCCCTTCGGGCGTCGGCATGTATGGAGGTTTTGCAGGAGATGAAACCATCAAGAACAATCTCCCTACGGGCAGACACAAATATCAGATGAAGTATCAGACGGCTCTGGTGGGCGATATCGACACCAACGACAAGGCGAGCCAGCAGCTGATTATTTACCCTGAGAACACCACCCGCTTCGACAATGCCACGCATGTGCTGACCCTCCAGATGGGCGTAACACAGGACAACACCAATGACGGCAACAAGCCAACCATCGTTTCCGGTTTCCTCATCGCAGCAGGTAATGCCAAGGGAGCGAATACTTCTGCCAATGGCAGAGGCGGCGGCATCTACGTGGTGAACAACAGCAACGACGGCAATGCTCAGAGCCGCTTCTTCCGTATTTCGCAATGCAACTTTGCGAACAATTACGGCATGCGCGGCGGTGCCATCTATGTGGATAATTCCTGCACCAACCAGCAGTCAGCCATCAGCTATTGCAGCATCTTCAACAATGTAGCAGGCAAGCGAGGCGCCAGCGACAACGAAGGTGGCGGTATGTGGTTAGACGGAACAGCCACCGTCTACAACTGCAACATCAACAACAATACAAACGGCGGCATCCGACTTTCGAAGACATCGAAAATCGTCAACTGCTCTGTAATTGCCAACACCGTATCGGCAGTAGACCTGACCACAGCCGGAGCATCAGGAAGCGATGGCGGCGGAGCGGTTTACAACACCGTGCTCTGGCATTGTACCACCCTCTGCAAGAACGATACCCGTCCGGTATTCAAATCCTGTGCCTTTTCCGAGGTAGAACCAGCAGGCGGCAAAGATGCCAACGGCAACGTGCATATCAGCATCCAGAACCACACCACCAAGCCAGCACCTTGGTTTGTACAGAGTGTGGTAAACCTGGGCTATGACTTCTCCTTCAGCAGCAACCTCAAGCAGCTTTTCAACACCTCGTTCCGCTTCGAGGAGACCTCAGCCCTTTATGGTACAGGCGACCTACAGTACTACCAGAACTACATCGAGAAAAGCAATCTGGAAGCCACTGGTTCCACCGACGTAAGAGGCAAGAAGCGCTATGAAAGCAGCAGCATCGACATCGGTGCCTATGAGTATGAGCGACTCATGGCAGGAAGAATCAGATACGTGAAGCAAAAACGAGTAGGTAAAGGAGACGGCTCTTCATGGGAGAATGCCATGGACGATATTCAGAAAGCCATCAACGACCTGGCAGAAGATGCCAACGGCATGAAAGGCGAGGTATGGGTAGCAGGGGGAACCTACGAGATCAAGAACCGAATCGCTGAAGCCCAGAATGCGCCAACCTCCCTGCTGATGAAGGATGGTATCAGCGTATATGGTTCCTTCTATGGCAATGAGACATCTCGTGCCGATCGCATTGCGGCGTCGACAGACCTGAAGGAGCCTTGGAGCTGGCATCATCCATCCACCATCAAGGGCAACGGATATGAAAGCACCACCTGGAGCCCTACGGATGAGGAATGGAAGGTGACCAGCAGTTCCTATCACGTGGTATGGTTTGCCCCATTACCAGATGGCGGACAAGCCTTCTCTGACAATGTGTATCTGGAAGGATTCATCATAGAGGGTGGTGCCTATCAGGAAACCAACGATAAAAAATTTGAACCCGACTGCGGAGCCGGTGTCTATATGAACGACCCTAATGCCAAGCTGCGTTACTGCATCGTACGCAACTGTAATCCGGGCATTAAGGATACCGAGAACAAAACGCCCCGTGGCGGTGGCATCTACTGCCGCAACGGTATGACGGAGGGTAACCTGGTGTATAACTGCTCGGCATACATGGGCGGCGGTATCTATATTGATGACGCCGGATTCGTAACCCGCAGCATGGTGACCAACTGTTCTGCCAACATGGGAGCAGGTGTCTATCTGAAGGGTGACGCAACAGACCCGAACAAAGCTTATTATCAGATTCTTGCCACCTCTGTGGTCAGCAACAATACCAGTACCCGAAACGGTGCTGTGTATGTGGATGGTCATGGACTGGTTATCAACAACACCATCACCAACAACTATACCACCAACACATCGGATGCCGCCGACAAGGAGTCATCCAATACGGGTGGTGTGTATATCAAGAAAAAGGGTCTGATAGCCAACAACATCATCTGGAACAACTCATTGCTGCAGAGCACTTCCAACAGCAACCATCAGGCTGCCAGGGCACAGGTTTATGCAGCCAGTCCAACCAAGGAGACCGTACAATTCTACAACAACGCCATCTCTGACGTAAACGCAGCCATCTGGAACAACACTTATCAGGTGGGAACCACAGCCATCAACAATTACTATTCCGGAATGGGATTTGAACAGATCCAAGGTACGCAATTCAGCACAAAAGAAGACTTCAACAACAAGCGAGGCGTTATCACGGATAAGACAGAGGTGGACTATTTCTGGGAGGTGAAGCAAGGTACCAGACTGCGCAATATAGGTATCAGCTATGCCCTCCTGCCATCAGCCTATCTGTATCAGCCACAGATTGACTTAAACGGAAAGCCTTTCAGCTTCACCCCTTCTACGGGAGCCTACATGCCAGACAACCATAACATTGTCTTCGAACTGAACAAAACCGCCAAGCGTCTGCGCATCTACTACGACCGTTCACGAGAACTGGTAGAAGGTACAGGCCAGTCATGGGCAAACAGCTACACCTCTTCTGCCGTTGATGAGGTGATAGATTATCTTGCCACCATTCAGGAAGGCGAAACGGTAAATGTCGTAGAAAAAGGAAGTACAACGAAAACGAAATTCACTATCAATAAGGCAGACGGCTACCAGTTTGAAATCTGTACCCGTGAAGGTATCTTTGCTCCAAAAACCGCTTATGTGAATGAGGAGAGCGATGCGAAGTCATGCACTTTCCGCATCCAGCCAACCGTGCTTCCACTTACCCTGTATGCCGGTTATCCAGCTTATTCGGAAAAGGAAGATCCTACAGATTCCGACCGCAACCCAATCCAATATCGTACCGAGGTAAACGGCAATATGGAAGGTTCCGAGCTCAGCGATGGTCTTTACCATCTGGTACGCATCGAGGCAGGAGCCAATGTTACCATCGACGGCTATGTATTTACCCATGCATACGCTGCCGGTAAAGCCTATATGCCATACGGTGGCGGTGCCCTGATAGGCAGTGTGGACCAGATTAACGATCCTACCACCGTAAAATTCAGAAACTGCATCTTCGAGAACAACACTGCCATGAACGGTGCTGCTCTTGCCACCATGCCTGATGCCGAGAATGTAAACCTGGAGTTGGAGAACTGCGTTATCAACAACAATACCAGTCAGGACATCAATGAACAGCAGCTGACGGAATGGCCTTCTATCATCTATCTGAACAAGAGCGAAGGCAGCAAAAACCAGCTTACGCTGAAGCATGTTACGATTATCAACAATATAGGACTAGCACCAGAAACAAAAGATTTGGGTTCTACCTCTTATGCAGCAGGTAACGTCGTTAATTACCAAAACGCAACAATGGAGGGTTCTACCTCCAACAACAGTATTTATCCAATCAACACATTAGGCGAAAATGGTGCCAAGAACTTCAGCAATCCAACCAAGGAAGTGGGTGCTAAAATGGCAGGAAATGTTTACTACGGCGGTTATGCTTTCTTCCGTCCATTGACAAGTTCAATAGAGGCAGGCAAAATTATCAATAGTGCTACAAGCAGCACAACCACGGAGGATATGACAGGCGAAGAGCGCAACCTGGGTGGCGCTCCAGATTTGGGTGCATACGAGGCACTATTGCCAGAGTACGGACGTGTTATCTACGTGCGTTCTTATAATACAGAATGGATTGAAAATAATGCAACCGACAAAGAACAGATAGACGGTTCACCAAATTTTGATCTTCTGAACGATGATACTTCAGGAAAAGTATATAATGGAACATCATGGGATACGGCTATTCATGGCAATGCTGTTTGCGATTTGAACCAACTTGAGGCTAATGACAATAACTTCTATGTTCGCCTTGCAGATGGTAAAATGATGGCTGCAACAAAAAATGAAAGCGGCGCATATTCGGATTACCAGAAGCCAACATCGTGGAAGAACAATACTGGAATATACGCAGACAATTACTATGGCCCTATCTCAGGACATTATAGTCATTTCATGGTGAATGGATTTATCAATGACTATCTCAAAGACAATACGAATGCGGATCTTTACTGGAATGTTTATCAAGGCAATACCAACCACAAAGACAAGTATTCAGACAAAGATTTCAACCTGATCAACAACGACAGAAAAGAGCGCTATGTTAGCGGTCTGCAGTTCGCTGTAGAAAAGGCAGCAAAATATAATGAAGAGCATAAGAACGAATCAGGCTTCATTCCAAAAGAAGTCTGGGTAGGAGCTGGTGTCTATACTGATTACAAGGGCTTTGTCATCAGAGACGGTGTCAAGGTTTATGGTGGTTTTCCTCATGAAGGTAATCCGAACATGGATGACCGCCTGCCATTGCTGTCACAGTACATTCCTGCACGAGGAGACAAAAAGGACAAGAAAAAATCTGATTACGAAACCATTCTGCAAATCAGAAAAGAAAGCCCTGTCTATAGAGACAACAACGATGTTTTGCAGCATAATATGAAGACAGAAATTGACACGAGGAAGGTAGAGCGCCACTACGTGCTGTACCAGCCTGACGTCTGCGTACCTACATGGCATGTAGTTGGTGATAGTTCTACCATAACCCAAGCCAACAGTTACCGCTTTATAAAAAACAACAGCTCTCATCCATATTACGCAAACTATCAGGGAAATAGTGCCAATGCGCCATACAATGTGAATATCTACAAGCAATACGAGAATGTGAAATGGGATGGCTTTACCATCCGCCATGGATACATTATCAACTATCAGGCAAACCGTGATGGCGGTCCTGGTGTTCGTGTTTTTGACAACGTAGAATTGGAAAACCTCGTCATTGTCAACAACCTAAACCACGGCTACCGAGTTCGTGGAGGTGGACTCTATATGGACGGGCAGAACTCCAAGATATCAAACAGTTATCAGCTTAACAACTATGCCACAAATGCGAATTCCGTATCCAAAGCCCAAGTGCCAGATGATACATTCAAGAAAAACAAGTCTAAATACGGAAACCAAGACGTTTATGGTGGCGGTGCTTATATGATTGTAGGTACAGGTTTCAACATGGTTGTAGCCAAGAATCGTGTTATGGGAACTACCGAAAGTGGAGGTGGCATTTTTATTGAAAGTGCAACTTTCTACAACAACACGGTGGCATATAATATGGTTGAAAATAAAAATGAAGGTAGTGGAATCATGCAATGGAGTAATGCCGAAACTGGAATAAACTCCTCACTATCTCTTTATAATTGCATCATATATGGAAACATCAAAAGGAATGGCGGAACGAATTACCAAGTAGGTTCTACATCTGTGAATACTTTCAAGACTCCACATAGTTGTTATCTACCTTCTTGCACAGATGAATTGAATAAAATTTTCAAGAAAGACCAAAAGAACATCATCAGTTCTGTCAATCCATTTGCAGATGGAGATAATGCAAAGAATACGCTCGACTTCCGACTGGCAGCAGAAAGCAAGTGTCTGAATGCAGGTACAGAAGACCTGAAACAGAACGGCGAAGCAAAAATAGCGTCTCTGCCTTCTAAAGATATGGACTTTACCAACCGAATCAAGGACTGTACAGTGGATATCGGCGCCTATGAGGCAGATAATACCGAAAATATCGCTGCGGAAGCAAAGACAAATACAGCTGGCATTGTAGATTATATCTACTATGTTACCAGCAATGGTTACGGCAACCGAAGTGGAAATAGCCCGGCAAATGCTGCTTGCGCTGACAAGCTGCAAAGCGTGCTGACTGCAGCAGGCAAACTGTTTGAGGAAAAGAATAAGGACATTACTGATAACAACAAGAAGAGTAAGGTATCTGTAAAAGTAGCTGGTTATCAGGCTGACGAAAACGGAGACCGCTTCGTTTATCATGCCAACACCCTGGCTGACCCTAACGACCCACAGAGCTACACCTTCCTGATTCCTAACGGAGTCTGGCTGATGGGTGGCTATAATGAGGGTACGCAAAAGAATGGTGTTCCAGATCCTAAAACCTATAATTGGGATAATGACCAGCGCGACTGTATCAACGAATACCAGACCCTACTCAGCGCCAAGACTGAAGTGAAGGCTGGTTCCACCGTTACTCAGGAGGTGAACGGTTACCACACCGTGTGCTTCGGCAAATGGCCTACGGGTGAATTGGATGATTACAATACCACAGCCATAGAATATCGTGCTGTGATAGATGGCTGTCATCTGATTGATGGCAATGCCAGCGACAAGGCTGGCTTCAAGAGTATGGGCGGTGCTGCCGTCGTACCGAAGAAAGCCCACGTACGCAACTGTCTGATTACAGGTTGTGAAGCTACCAAGGGCGGTGCACTCAGTCTGCTCAAGGGTAGTATGGTGAGCGGTAGTGTCATCCTCAACAACAAGGCACAGGAAGGTGGTGCCATCTATGCACCAAGAACCACCAGCCAAATAGAAGAAGAGAAAGATTTCCATGCCTACGTCATCTCCTGTACCATCACCAAGAACAAAGCAACAATTGGTGGCGGCATCTATCAGGAAGACAACACGCTGATTGGCGGTAACTCTGTGATTTGGGGCAACACAGCACAGACCGACAATAACATCAGCGGAAAGGTAGACATCCTATCTGAAGACTATCTGCAAGGCACCGGTTCACTGACCACAAAGTTCTACCCATACAACTACTGTTTCGTAGAAAAGATGTCGCTGCCAGCCAACATGATGAATACGGAAATGACCAGCGACTGGGAGAGTTATTTCAAGGATCAAAACTATTATGTGCCTCGTGCATACTCACCATTGATTGGCAATGGTGTAGATAAATCGTACGTAGAGGCATGGAAGGACTATGGCATCAGCGACTACGATATCACGGGTAAAACTAGAGCCATGAGTGAACGACAGACGGCAGGTGCATTCGCACTAGAATTACCAACGTTTGACAAAAACAAACTGCTGACACGCCTGTTCGTATCACAGGAAGGTGGCGAGCTTGTGAAAGATGCTGATATTCAGAAATACTATGGCCGTTCCTTCCTCACTCCGTTCAACAGTCTCGATGCTGCCCTCGATTATATCAATGAGGCACGAGAAAAGAAGGTGGCAACAGAGGCAACCCACTTCGAAATTCTGATGACGGGCGGAACCTACAAGCCGGGCAAGATGCGAAAGAAAGAAAATATATCTACCGGGCAAACTAATATAGACCGCCGTCTGCAGAGTTTCACGATTCCTGCGAACGTAGATATCTATGGCAGTTTCTCTGTGGAAGACAATTACTCATCTGACCCTAAGGATGCTGTTCCTACAGAAAGTTTTACCAGCCTGGGTAATATAACCTTGCGTCCTGAAATGAAAATCAAGGATATCCTGAGTGAGCGCAACAAGAACCACATGGCAGACAACAACAAAAACGGATTGATAGAGCCATGGGAGTTCCAGAATCCTACGATTCTTTCCGGTGACATCAAGGCATCGGAAAAGGAACGTAATGTATATCATGTGGTTTACAGTAATGCGGAATCTACAGGAACTTCGTCTTCTCTGAACAACGAAGTTGTATTAGATGGTATTACCATTATGAATGGCGAAACCATGACAGAGTTGAAGACTATGGAAGGAGTAGATGAAGAAGTTGCCGAGATTGGTCGTGGAGGTGGTATCTACACCAACCGCATGAACTATACATTGAACCGTTGCCGACTGATGAAGAACTCCGGTCTGCATGGCGGAGCTATCTATGCCAACAATGCAAGTCTGGATATCATCGGCAGTACGATCAGCGGTAATAGAGACGTATCGGAAAAGGCAAATCAGGATAAGATTGTCTTGCCTGGTAAGGGAGGAGCCATCTATCTCTATCTCACAAAATCAGAGAATGGAAACCTGCATATCATCAATTCGCTCCTTGCCAACAATGATGTGACCTGTGGCAAGATTACAAGCACAGAAAACTCGCAAGGTGGTGCCATCTATATTCGCAGGGCTAATGATGCCTACATCGTGAACAGCCTCATCGTGAACAACAAGGCAATGCAAGACGGAGCCATCCATGTGGAGAACGAGGTGACAAGCGGTACGATTACACCTATATTATATAATACCGCTATTTGGGGTAATGAATCAACTATAACTGAGGGTGACAAAGTTCTCCTCCAAAGAGGGCACATGCGCAACTGCGCCTGGGATGAATTACCTGCTTCTACAGCAACGGATAGCAATATCAAGCTGAACACGGAGAACATTGCATCAGATGGTCCACGCTTCACGGAGCCTACAACCATCAAGGGTTACGAAGGCTATAAACTGGATGCCAAATGGAATCCACAGGCTATCTCTGTGCTTACGGATGCAGGTGACGGCAAGAAAAAAGCAGACGATACCTACGAGAAAGGTAAGGAAGGTAAGTATTGGGATTGGTGGTATAAGCACGAGGATCGCCTTAAGAAATATGGTTATCCGTCTGAGTATATCCGTTCTGCCAACAGCAGCAAGGAATACTACAGATACGTTGGTCCGAAAAACGAAAAAGGTGAAGTGACCGATAAGCCTATCGACATCGGTATATATGAATTCCAGTATGTACTCAAGTTTACAGACCTGGAAAGGGTTTATATCGGAATGACACAGGAAGGCGAAGGTGATGGTAGCAGTTGGGCTAACCAAAGCACCGACCTCCGTGGTGCCATCATTGCCATGGCCAACCCATCAGGTAACTCATCTACAGGTTCTGGTACAGGAATTACCGGCAACAGACAGGTATTCGTTCGTGGCGGTACTTATTATTCGCCAACCTACTCTAGCGGTGATGCCTTCTCACTCTTTGTGAATGATAAGGATAAGGCTCAGTATATTGAATCGATAGAACTCGTGGGTGGTTGTACGGGCAAGAAGATAAATGGTAAAGAGGAACAAGACTTCAGTAACCCATCGGTACTCGTTGAGAACCCGACAAAGGTGAACGAAACCAAGAACTTGCTCAATATCACCACCAATGGTAAGCCGGTAACAATATCGGGATTCACATTTATCAATGAAAGCAACCAAGAAGACTATGGTGTGGGAATCAATGCAGTCAACAATCTAACAGCAGATGGTAACACCGCAGCTACTCTTAAGGTACATCATTGCGCCTTTAGATACAACAACAAAGCCGGAATGCTCGCAGAGAACAAGGATGCAAATTCTGCTTTGAAGTTATGGAACGTATTGTTTGCTGATGGCAATGGAGATGGAATTATAATCACAGGCAACGGAAAACCAGATATTACGAATGCAACATTCGTCAATAATAATAATGGCACTGCCGTAAGTACTACGAGCGTCTATAATTCTGTGGCATGGAATAATAAAGACCAAGCAAAACTGAATTTCAAAGATCATTACAATGTGATTATTGATAAAAATGTTGTAAATGGTGACGTACTAAATGGTCCGAACTTTGTGGATCCAAAGCATGGAGACTATAGGATTCGACCTAGCCTCTTGTTACTTAATCAAGGAAACAATGAGAAATATTGCCAAGCCGTTGGATTAACAGAAGAAGGCCATGAGATTGATTATCCTGCAACTTTAGCTGCAGAAAAGGACTTGGGCAATACAGCCCGCCTGATTGGCGACAACATAGATATCGGTGCATACGAGTGCGATACGGAGATGAAATCTATTATATATGTGAAGTCTGTACTGACAAATGGAACAGGTGAAAGTTGGGATAACCCAACCAACGACCTGCAAGGCGCCATCAACCTGGCTGAGCTTTATGCCAACAAGCATCCAGGTGAATATGGCTACGTCTTCGTAGATAGAAATCTGAAGGCTGATAATGTCAATATCAGCATGCCAGGCGTCAAGATGTTCGGTTCGATGCGCGAAGAAACCAGTTCAGTAGAAGAGCCAAAACGTACAGAAGCTATAGTGAAAGATCTCCTTTCTCAAAGAAAAGGAATCATTGAGTCTTCCAGTCAATCTACCATCAATGGACTGACACTCAACAACGCAACTACTGCTACAGAAACCAGAATGTGTCTTGTTGATGGATTCAAGGTTTCGGGCAACGTCAGCCTCCAGGGCAACAGTATGCTCTCTACCTCTCTCCTTGATGCAAATGCAAAGGTAACAGGCGATGCAAGTGGATTGCTCTATAACAGTCTGGCATTAGGAACCGTGGAGAATGTGAAGTCAGTCAATGTAACAGCTGCAAAGGCATTACCATTAACAACTGGCAGTGCAGCCAATAGAGAATCTGTAAACACCGATAATAATTATGTGAAAGATGACTATTGGAAGTACCAGCTTGACGAGACATCTGGCGACATCAACGCCAATGCAGACGCAACTGCTACCAATGATTGGATCAAAAAGGTAATGCACGACCATGACCTTGCCGGCAACAAGCGCATCAGAGGCAACGTTGATAACGGATGTTTCGAGACTTGGTATCTGACAGAAAATGCAGAAGCAAAGAAGACTGATTATCCTCACGGTAAATCTGTGGTCTATGTCATGACAGAAGACAAGGAGCTGAAACTCGACAATGGCTTCTATACAGAGACGAATCCGTTCAGCCCGGGCTTCCTGCTTCTGAAGCACCACGCAGGTTTAAGAGGCAACAACAGTTATGTTAACCTCACCTACTTTGCCGTGGAAAGAAACCTGAAGGATGGAATCAACTTCTTCTCTATGCCATTCAAGGCAAGCAAAATGGAAGTTGAGGGAGCTGCAGATCCTTCGGTTGGAGGCGTAATAGCCTACTACTACAATGCTGCTACCCGCGCTAAATACGACTATAAGTTTGAACAAAATAATAGTGAAGCATGGGTAAGAGGCGTAGACAACCAGCGAAACTTTACTTCAGGTTTCAGAATGGATGCAACAGGAGCCAAGACCGTACGTTTCTATGGAATCAGTTACACGGAGAAAGACGGAAGAACCAACAAGAGTCTGCTCGATAAGATTACCCTGGTGCAGAACAACAACCAGCAGCCATGGTCAAGCAGCGATACCGGTGGCTTGAAGTTCACCCACAAGGAGAACATGGGCTGGAATCTCATCGGTTCGCCTTATCTCTGTGCCATGAACTATGGCGATATGGAGTATGGCAGAGTCATTTATCAATATGATGATGTCAACCGCAGCTACAAGACAATCAATACCTATGATTCTGCCACGGGTGTTTCAACGGATGGCTACATCCCAGCAATGGATGCCGTGTTTACGCAGACTGCCACTCTGGATTATTCAGAAAACGTGATAGTAAAACATAAGGAAGCAAGGGCAACAACAGCCTATCTAGCAACCCGAGCCCTCGACATCGCCATCACGCAGAACGACAAAACCAGCAGAGCCAGCAACGGCACTCCTACAGATGACCAACTCCAGCTGAATGCTGTTCCTGCACAGGAAGCGAAATCAGATTTCGACCTGGGAAGCGACGGCGTAAAATGGATGGCTAGCCAGAATGCTCAGATCTATGCTACCCGCAACGGCGGACGCTACTCGCTCCTCTCTGCCGTGAGCATTGAAGCCGAACAGAGCATCGGCATCAGTCTGCCAGAAACGGGTGAATACACCATCAGCATTCCTGAAGACTGCGACGCCAGCGAATACGAAACCGTATGGCTGAAGGACAAGGAAACCGGAAAGGCAATCGACCTGAAGGAAGGCGATTACCGTTTCCATGCCAGCCAGGCAGGCGAACAGAACCATCGCTTCACCATCAGTTTCAACCGCATGGCAACTGACATGAAGTCAGACATCAGCATCCAGTCTATCGGATTCAGAACCATCATCCTCAAAGGACTCCAGCCAAACGACCTCATCAGCGTGTATGCTGCCGATGGCGTTCTCGCCCTTCAGAAGAAGGCAAAGGCTGAGAAGGAGCAGGTTCGCACAGCCATCCAAGGCAACGTGATCGTAGAAGTGACACGAGGCGGCAAACAGGTGGCAGTAAGGAAGATTGCCCTGAAATAAAAGATAGAAAGCCGTAAAATAACGGAATAAATGTTAATAAAGCGCAGAGATAATCGCTAGTTTCAATAATTGGCATTATCTTTGCGCTTTGTATTTGAATAACAATTAGAAAATAAAACTATGACAGAAAAGGAAATGTACAATCTGATTAATAATCAGAAAGAACAGCAAAGCAACGGCTTTGCTATCAATGAGAAGGAGCGTGGATTGAGCGGCGTGTTCTCCGCACTGATGCGCAAGGTTTATACATGGATGACCCTGGCTCTCGTTATTACGGGTGTTACTGCATACGGCGTGGCTGCCAGCCCTACCCTGATGATGACGCTGATGACTAGCCGAGGACTGCTCTTCGGATTGGTAATCGCAGAACTCGCCCTGGTATTCATTATCACAGGTGCCTTGAACCGCCTGTCGTTAAGCACGGCTACCCTGCTCTTCATCGTCTACTCGGTATTGAACGGAGCGATGCTCTCTTCCATCTTCGTGGTTTACACGATGACCAGCATTGCCAAGGTGTTCTTCATCACAGCCGGAACCTTCGGTGCCATGGCTGTATATGGTTACACCACCAAGAAGGACCTGACCTCGATGGGTAAGATTCTCTTCATGGCTTTGATTGGATTGATTATCGCCACCGTAGTAAACATGTTCCTGAAGAGTTCGGGATTTGACTACATCCTGAGCTACGTGGGTGTTGCCATCTTCACCGGTCTCACAGCTTGGGACAGCCAGAAGATTAAGCACATGCTGCAGACACAGTACGACATGAGCGAAGGTGCTCAGAAGTTGGCTCTCATCGGAGCCTTGACATTGTACCTCGATTTCATCAACCTGTTCCTCTACCTGCTTCGCATCTTCGGAAGCAACAAGGACTAAGATTTCAACAGAAATCAGATAACCAAAATCTGATTTCTGAAGTTAAAATCAGAAGTTAGAAATCAGCAGTTTTTCTTAGTATATAAAAAAAGCAGAGGTTGGCTTGCCCTCCACGGGTTAGCCAACCTCTTTATGTGTTCTATCAAAAGCAAATGATAAGTAAACCTAATCTAGAAAATTCTGATGCAAAGATAAGCTTTTTCTCCGAAAGTCAGGCTTCATTTGGTAAAAAAAAGACTTCATTTAAACAAAAAGTGTCTTTTTTATTGTCCGTTACAAAAACTCATTTCGTAAAAATCAAGCACTCATTGCGTAAATTCAGCTGGTTTACAAACATTTACAGAGCATTCCTAAATTCATTAGGCGAACAGCCGTAAGCAGAAGAAAAGACTCTTCTAAAGGTGGAAAGGGAATTAAATCCCGACTTTTCTGAAATCTCCAGAATGGAAGAATCAGAGTTTCGAAGCAGATATTCAGCATGGCGGAGACGGTAATTGTTCACGAAATCATAGAACGTGCTTCCATTCTCCTGGTTGAAATACCTGCTGAGATAAGTACGGTTGGTGCCCACCATGTGTGCCACATCCGAGAGCTTGAGTCGCGGATTGAGATAGATTTTCTCCACTTCAAAGAGACGCTGCACCTCGGTGGCGAGACCTTGCTTTTCCTCTTCACTCTCTTGCGGAGCAACTTCTGCATGCGCTGCCTCCACATCCTTCAGTTCATCAATCACCGACTCATGTCGATACCCAAAGTAACAGATGAACATCCAGATAGCCAGGGAGCAGACCATATAAAGATTGTCGAAGCCTCCGTCGATGACAAAGCAGCTCAAGGTCCAGATAATCAGGATGAGGAAGAAACTGCCCAGGATGGCAAGGAGCCAGGAAAGGTTGATGTTCTCCTGATAGGAGAAACGCTCCTTGAGCTGGCGATGATACCTGCGGATGAGGAAGAAGAGTACAACGAAGGTGGTGACGCCATAAACGGCACCCCATACCGAGAGAATATAAAAATAGATGTTGGCACCCGAGATGAGAAACAAGAGCGGAAGCAGCACAAAAGGCAACTCCAGCACCACCGCCTTGGTCCAGGTGGTCCATCCCGGTTTTACCAGTTCCATCAGCACAAAGCTATAGAACGGAATGATAAACATATCGACAGCGGAGGTGAAATACCATCCCTCCGTACTGCCGAAACCCTTGTAGTAGAAGAGCACGAGGTCTTTCAGGCACTGTGCATCCGCTATCAACATCAAAAGCATGATGAGGCGGAAGAGCCGTTCACTGCCCTTACGCCAAAACATCCATGCCATCATGGAAAAGAACATCATGCTCATTCCATAAATAAAACTCGTTACAGCATCCATACTTATCTGTTAATTGATCTAGTTGCCAGGCTTACGCCTACAGTATTAATTTTTATTTTTCTATTATTTCAATTCAAAAAGCAGTTGTCCTCCACTCACTATCTGCTGGTGAGAGAGGCGATAACCATTCAGCGGTTTTCCGTTAAGAGAGGTAGATTGGATGAGGTAGCTGCCTGCATCCTTTCTTCGGGCTGACAGGATGAACTTCTTTCCGTTTTCCAGATTCAGCGTCACCTTGTCGAAACCTGGCGTACCTATATAATAATAAGGTGTGCCAGGGCAAACCGGGTAGAAACCCAGGGAGGAGAATACATACCATGCCGACATCTGACCCGCATCATCATTGCCCGACAAACCGCCCGGGGTATCATTATACTCCGTCTGCAGGATGTGGTGCACCCATTGCTGGGTCTTCTCCGGAGCTCCGGCAGCATCATAAAGATAGGCTATCTGATGGCAAGGTTCATTGCCATGCCAGTACCAGCCCTTGTCGAACATCCTGTCCAGACGGTAGATGACCTTGTCTTCTGCCTTCTTCTCCTTCTTATCCATCGGTTTGCTATGGCGGATCACATCAAACAATCCTTCCGGATTCTGGGGCACATACCAGGTATAATGACAGGCAGCTCCCTCGGTGATGAAGCTCTGGCGATGAACCAGGTCTTTATTGTTCAGCCATTTTCCATTCTCATATCTGCCATCCGCCCAACCCGAGACTGGGTTGATGACATTGCGCCAATTCTCGGAACGGCGCATCAGTTCGTTGTAATCTTCCTGATATTTCTGTCGCTGCGAAGCATCCCTGCAGGAATCCATCAACGCCTTCGCCATCTGCGCCACGGCAAAATCATCGTAAGCATACTCCAGGGTGCGGGAAGTCTGCTCGTTGGTATGATAAGCTTCCTCCACCATATCCTCCAGAGGAATGTAGCCATTATTGATATACGACTGGATGGCACGGCGTCCCTTTCCTTCCTGATACTCCTTATATATATAAGGTGTAGAGAAAGTATTCATCCGCATTCCCTCGTAAGCCTTCCGGGCATCGAAGTTGCGGATGCCCTTGACATAGGCATCGGCAAGGGCAGCACTGGCATGATCGCCTATCATCGCAGCCGTATAACTGTTCCAGCACGGGAAAGCAGGAAGCCAGCCACGGTTCTGATACATCTTCACCAGCGACTGCATCATCTCGCCCGAACGCTTCGGGGTGATGAGCGTATAGAGCGGCAATTCAGCACGATAGATGTCCCACATAGAGAAATCATCATATCTGACTTCATCCCCCACATCACTCACTTCGTGAGGGAGGAAGGAACAGCGATACAGGGCACCGTAAAACTGGTTGACCTTTGCCTGGTCGTGATGCTCCACATCGATGGTATGCAGACGGTCGCACCACAAATCGGCAGCAAACTGCATCATGCTATAGAAATCCAAGCCGCCATAGTTGTAGTTCTCGGCATTGAGATTTGCCAGGGCTTTCTCGCGGGAGGTGAAGGAAGTGCCCGACATCCACTCCATCGCCTTGCCCGCCTTTCCACGGAAAGTGAGCCAGGCACCGATGCGTGGCTTATCCTGCATCTTCAAGCCCTTGCTAATCCTGTTGTCACCTTCGAAAACGCCGTAATCCACCAGGTCTCTGGCATCGTAAGCCAGCACGAAGTGACCGCTGAAACCAGCCGACTCGCCCCATCCCTGGTAAATGCGATGCACCGGATTATAGCCATACACCACATGATTGAGGGTATCAATCTCGATGTAGCCCTGACCTTCATCACTATTCGGATTGATGACCAGATGCACCAGCTGGTCCTTTTCGGGAGTGACACGGAGGATGGAGGTATGGCTCAATGCAGTCATCTCTGCCTTGAGATGCTCCTTCTTCAGGTTCACCGCATAGTAATGAGGATGCGAAACCTCATCGGCATGACTGAAAGGAGTGGCGCGCTGCCCGGGCTGGAGCCTCAGCTCATCGCCCAGGGCGGCAACAGTGAAGGAACCGTAATCCTGCATGCAGCCACCCACTATCCAATGGCTGCAGCGGAAACCCTGCAAGAGGGAGTCCTTATAATAATAAGGTGCGATGCACTTCTGTTCGGTATCCTGGGTCTGCGGAGTCCAGAAGTTCTGCCCGTTCGGAACGAGTACGGCAGGCAGGGTCTGTCCATGCTCCTCGCTGCCCTTGCCAAACAAGCCGGCGCTCTGGGTATTGGCCTGCGCCGTGCCCACCATCGTATTGATGGCATTCAGTTGGCGGATGTGCTCCAGGTCGTGGATGCGTTCGTGCATCTGCTTCTTCCACTGGTTCCAAGGATAGTAGCACGTGCCATACTCCACCTGCGAAAGGATATTGATCTTGATGTCCTTCTCATTGAGCATGAACTTCACCAAGACGGAATCCCGGGCATTCTTATAGAAAATCATCTGCAGATTCGCTGCCATCGGAACCACCCTATCCATCTTATCTACATCGTCGCCCAAAACCACCTGTTCCTCATCATCCTTGGCACTTGGAGGAAGATGGGCGGTATTGAAGAGGAGAGAAAGCAGGCGATAGAGTGCCGTATCGTGACCGAAACGGAGGGTTGCCGACGACTGGCGAGCACGCAGGGCGGCATCAGCCTCAGCCTCGATGCTCTGCCAGAGCGGAATGGCACAACGTGCAGGAATCGACTCGTTGGTAGGTTCGTTGCCATTGACGATGGTCATGCGACGGTTGTTTGCCTCATAGATGGCTTGGAACTCCTCATCCGTGAAGAGAGCATTCAAGGCTTCTTCAATATCGATAGGATAAACCGGGAAATTCAAGCCCACATCCTGGATGGATGAAGTGATGGCATGCATCTCGATCATCAGTTTCATCGGTTCATCTATCTTCGAGATGTCTTTGAAGAGTTGACGGAGAAATCTGTCGGGAGAAATCAGAGGTTCCACCTTGGTTCTGCTTGCCAACGCCTTGATTTCGGGAGATACATGGGCTATCCATGCCATATCAGCAGAATCGGTCTTCACCTCCAGGTGCAACTGGGGCTGGAGGAGCTGTAATTCCGAAGTAAAGGCTTGCATACTCCTGGCACAACGGTCGGAGATGCTGGAACGCGCCTTCACCTGATTGCCGGCAGCAAAGATTTGCGGAAAGTGGGCAAACATGCGTCGGGCGATGCCCTGATGCTGAAGTGCACCGAGCCGGGTGAGCTTTCCACCATTCCCCCTGGCATTCTCCCACATCCTTGCCAGCATCCCCTTCACCTGCTGTCCGAGCGGAGTAAGATTACTCTCATCCTCGAAATGCCTGCATATCCATACATAACGGTCGTCATGAGCCATCCATCGGGAACCGTGGCGACCGTAATGACTGATATAAAAAGGAGTAAAACCGGCAGGGATAAGTCCCGACGAAGGAATCAGGGAATCCTTGAAAGCATGCTTCTGGGAATCTGGCAAAGCGCCTTTCAAGGAATCAAGCACACAACAAGAGTCTGTCCCGAAAGTTCCAGTCTGCGCTGACGGACCTCCGGGATAGGCGTAATAAATACCCCCCATCTGATGACGGGTTTGTGCTTGCATGGAAAGGACGCAACCTAACCATATATATATTAATGTGACTATTCTGTTCATTGCAGTTTACTTACTCATTGCATCAATGAGGATTACGTTGCAAATATAAGCAAAAAAATCAATATCTGCAATTTTTCTACAAAGAAAATACACTTTGATGAAAAAGTTTCTATATTTCTCTTTCTTTATCTAGGAGAAACTGCAAGAAGGAAACAGGGCAAAAGCGCAGCTAATGCATAAATATACCGCATAAAACATGCATAAAACCTAACTTTTAAAACATTTTATCGCTAAAAATGCATTTTCTCTAATATTTATTTGGCAGTTTCGCATATTTTATGTAATTTTGCAACCGCAAACGAATAAAAATACAACGTATGAAGGTAAAAAATAGCAGATTGGAAACATTGAAGATGCTCATCTCTAGTCAAGAGTTGAGTTCGCAGGATCAACTCTTGCAAGCGCTCGCCCAGGAAGGATTTGAGATAACGCAAGCCACATTGAGCCGCGACCTCAAGCTACTGAAGGTAGCCAAGGCAGCTTCATCCAGCGGCAAATACACATACGTACTTCCGAACGATGCACTCTACAAGCGGGTATCCAACCATATCCCGATCAGCAACATGGCGATGGGAACAGGATTCCTCTCCATCAACTTCTCGGGCAACATGGTGGTTATCAGAACCCGACCGGGATATGCCAGCAGCATTGCCTACAACATTGACAACAGCGACATCACCCAGATTCTGGGAACCATCGCAGGAGATGACACCATCTTCCTCGTCAAGAAAAAGGGAATTACAGAAGAAGAGATCATCAATGCACTTTCGGTGGTTATTCCTGAACTCAGTCTGCACGACTGATTCAACCCATAAATAAGAAATAGAAACAAGAACATTATTAAATATTTAAGAGAAAATGGAAGAAGTTAAAGTAATGGTGGCTGACGAAAGTCACATCAAATACATCGACACCATTCTGACTACAATCGCAGAAGCAGCAAAGAAACGTGGTTCAGGTATCGCCAAGCGTTCACCTGAGTATGTCGCCACCAAGATGCGCGAAGCCAAGGCTGTTATCGCACTCCAGGGCGATAAATTTGCAGGCTTCAGCTACATCGAAACATGGGGCAACAAGCACTATGTCACCACATCAGGTTTGATCGTTCACCCAGACTTCCGTGG
>ERZ869991.138-NODE-138-length-22108-cov-4.993509_pt1 | contig 22108 bp, 17 predicted proteins | sample MGYA00520862_ERZ869991 | MGnify/ENA primary metagenome ERZ869991 (study PRJEB32232, sample SAMN07284978) | human gut metagenome | biome: human-associated habitat; material: feces | host: Homo sapiens | place: Tanzania | collected 2014-08-11 ...
TTTGTTTGCAGATATACTCTACCACATGGGCGGTGCTATGGTTTTTTTATATGTTCAACTTGATTTTACAATTAACAAGGAAAAGCACTTTGTTTAAATTAACAAAGTGCTTATTTTCCGAATATTTTTTTTCTCTAGGAAAATATAGTGGGCATTTGGAAACGCATCCAATAAAGCAACCAAGTCCAAAAAGCCACACATATAGAGGTCCAGATGGTATTTTTAATAATCCAAGTAAGATGTACAGATAATTCGGATTGATCTTCGGAAGTGCGTCTCTTCTCTCGCTCTACTTCTTCACGATATTCGGCATAATACGAAGAGGGACACAAATATGTAGAGAAAAGCGTCATTATAAAAGACGCTCCACCTATCCACATGCCGGCTGTTTCGTAAGATAAGTTTTCATTTGGCAAAGCGATAAGAGCAGCAACCACAAAAACTAAGAATTGGGCTGTACCCTTAGGCATAAAGACATCAAAGCGCGGCCCCAAAATAATGCTGTTCATTACTCTGGTAATCGATTCAGGCAAAACCGGATTGGGATTTTCGTCCCAAGCCACTGGTTGCTGCTCTTCACCTACAAACTTCAGAAGACAAAGAGGCGGCCTCTCATTACTTTCATTGGGGCGGCCGGAAACTTGTTTAAAAAATTCGTAATCAATACCAATAAGACGAATTATGCAATTGCGCAATACCCACAATTCAACATTGGCTAGTAAAAGCGAACAAAGGAAGAGAAAAACGCCAACAATTAAAATTTTTGAGGGCTGCAATAAAAAAGCCGCAATGGCAAAGAATAAAATAAAAACGCCTATTAATGGCAAGTCTTTAGGATCTTCGTAGGCTACTTTTACGTGGTTGGTAAAAACTACAATAGCCAAAATAAAAGCTACAGATGCAAATCCCCAGCAAACAAAATCTTCGCGGAAGAAAGCTTGCGCAAATTCATAAGCTCCGTAAGTGCCTATTACTAAAGCAATAATTAGCAAAGCTATGCGCAAAGGAGCGTAAGGAGCCAGCTTTTGTTTTACTTCAGGATAAGACTTGCCAAATATTTCCTTTTGCACGGAGGGAGCGGCTTCAAAAAGCTCGTGAAACCAACGTAAGTCGGCCCTTACTTCTATAAGCCCGGCTTTGCAATTTTTCACTATACGCGGCCAAAGCTTCTTGGAATAGCTTTGCCACACTCTTTCTCTTCCTTTGAAACCACCCTTGGCCATGGTAACTCCGTTATTGTTTTTTTATCTTACGCGCAAGAAGACTGAATCGTCAGTTTCTTTTGCTTGCACTCGACCTATTATAGCCGGAGCGCCTAAAAACTCCGGTAAGAGCTTCATAAGTTCAGTCACTTTTTCCTCTGCTATAGCGATTAAAAGACCGCCGGAAGTTTGTGCATCAGCCATTAAACCAAGTATAGGTTCAGCTACTTCGCCTACTACTTGCAAGTAAGGTTTGACATAATTGAAATTGGCTGCCGAACCTCCGGGCACATTGCCTCTGAGATAGGCGCCTAAAGCACCTGGCAATAAAGGAACAGCTTCGGCCTCAAATTCAAAAACTGTATGTGAAGCTTTGGCCATTTCCAAACCATGTCCCAATAATCCGTATCCTGTCACATCAGTACCGGCTTTAGCTCCCATAGCCACCATAGCTTGAGAGGCTTCCTTATTGAGCATTTCCATAGAACGCATTACCAACTCAAGTTCATCGGGGCTGATGTCTCTGAACTTATGGGCAGTGTTTAAGACACCAGTTCCCAGCGGTTTAGTCAAAACTAAAACATCTCCGGGACGGGCTCCATCTTTACGCACCATCTTTTCAGGATCGATTAAACCGGTCACAGCTAAACCAAATTTAGGTTCCGAATCTTCCACAGTATGGCCGCCGGCCATAACAGCCCCGGCTTCTAATACTTTTTCCAAACCGCCCTTGAGAATAAGGCTAAGAACATCCACTCCCATAGTTTTCATAGGAAAACAAGCCACATTCATCGCTGTAAAAGGCGTACCGCCCATGGCATAAACATCAGAAAGGGCATTGGCAGCAGCAATACGGCCAAAACGCAGCGGATCGTCAACTACAGGAGTAAAAAAGTCTATCGTTTGTACCAAAGCCTGGTGCTCGTTAAGCTTCACTACCACGGCGTCATCACCGCTACTCTGACCGGCTAGAGCCCTACTATCCAAAGGATAGTTGACTTTTTTAAGCAAATTTTCCAGGTCTTTGGCCTTAATTTTGGCCGCACAACCAGCGCAAGAGCACATTTGCGTAAGTTTCATTTCTTTTTGTTCAACATTATTTTCCATAACAGCCACACCTTTTTATACGTTATATAACTACATATATAGCGACAATGCTGTTTGCCGAAACTTACACTTTTACCTACCTAACACCTGAGCCATTGAATTATACGCGATTTGCCAAGATGCTGCGACTAGAACTCAAAACTGTAACGCATGTAGAAACCGTTAGTGTTGATTTTAGGCCCTTCCGTGGGTGTCTTCCACTCATAATTGAGCATCAGACGTCTTTCTTTTTTACGACTGAAATAGTAGTTTACTCCAACGACATAACGCATAGAGGCGTTGACGTCATCATCAAAAAGATCATTACTGCAAAGATCTAAATTGGGATCGAACCAATCGATAAAGCCAACCAAATCCACGTTTTTGTTGACAGTATAAGCAGAGCCTACATACCAACCTAAAGATCGACTTCTCACTTCATCCAAACCATTATAGCCATTGCTATAAATAGCCTCAGAATCTAAGCGAAGGTTATCTGTTTTAAGCTGGTAATCGATACCAAAACGCTGTATAGGCAAAGAACGCGAATCAGATAAGCTGTGCTGTCCTACTAAAACTGAAGCTCCCAAAGTTGAATGTTTGGAAAGACGCTTAATACCGCGCATAAAGATATCATTGTCGGCACTAGTAAAACGATGCTCGTTATGGTCATTCATTATACCAAGCATAAGTTGGTCGCCGTCTTTATTGGTAAATTCGAAACTGGCTCCCCAAGCTCGGCCAAGATAGAGCGAATCGGTTACAGCACTGGCATTACAAGTCAGGTATTTGCTACTTGATTGCGATTTTTCAATACCGAAGCGAGTTTTAAAACGGCCTAAGGTAACTTTTTTGCCCTCACCTAAAGGGACATTGGCATAACAATCGAGCAATTCGACTTTTTTCTTGTCGAAACGATAGCGGGCTTTGGTATAGAATTTAAAATCGTCTTGCAAATATTGGGCATTAAGCTCAAATTGTGGCAATAACTTGTTGGTTTCATACATCAAGGTATCGCAACCACTAATATCATTATTTACGATAGTGGGATGCTCGTCGTTGGAATATTCTAGCTCAACCTTACCCCCTATCTTCCATTGTCCTTTGGATGATTGCGAGGACGTTTCAGAAGACGTTTTATCAGAGTTCAGACTCTCAATATTTCCTTTAACTTCAGGCAAGCCAATCTCTGCCGAGGAATTTTCTTCGATGGTATTATTGCTACCCTCAACGGCAGTTTCTGAGCCCACATTGGCAATAGAGTTGGCGCTATCAACCTCAGTAACAGCTTGCGCCTTTTGCTGGCCGCTCACCAGAGTAAGATCATTTTCTGAAGGCTCAGACGACCAAGCGGGACTTATTTGACATAAAGTTCCTGCGGCCAATAAAAATGCTATTTTGACAAAACGTGAAACCATAACCATAACTGAGCCTACTTTTTCGCAAAATAAAATTATTACCTGCACAATTAAATGAGTTAAAACAGTATTATTACTACATTATAACCTATTTTGCAAGGGTGAAGGGCGTATTAACTCGAAGTATTGCCGACTATGACAAACATTTTTCCTGTAACAGAATTGCGCTGCTCCATTTGTCAGCGCAGCTATAGCCCTGACACTTTCCGTTATACTTGCGAAGATTGTGGCAACGACGGAATTTTAGAAGTTTTATACGACTACGAGCAAGCAGCTAAAAAGCTCCAGCCTGAGCAACTTAAAGGCTGCAATTTGCCCGGCTTAGCCCGTTGGGCTCCAGTATTGCCCCTGCATAGCGCGGAAAATCTTCCTCCTTTGCGCGTAGGCCAAACTCCATTTTATAATGCCAAACGTTTAGGCAAAGTACTGGGTTACGACAATCTTTTTATTAAAGATGATGGACAAAACCCCACCGGTTCGTTAAAAGATCGCGCCAGTGCCGTTTGTGCAGCTTCTGCCAAAGAGATGGGCTTAGACCTTATTACCGCCGCTTCTACCGGCAACGCAGCCTCTTCTCTTTCCGGAATGTGTGCTTCTATGGGCTTAAAAACTATTATTTTCGTTCCCGAAAGAGCCCCTAAAGCCAAAGTAGCTCAATTACTCATGTTCGGTGCCACCGTTTTATCTGTACGTGGCACCTATGACGACGCTTTCGAGCTTTCTTTACAAGCCACCAAAGATTTCGGTTGGTACAACCGCAACACCGGTTTCAACCCTTACTTGCTGGAAGGTAAAAAGACAGCTGCTTTAGAGATTTGGGAAAATTGCGGCTACCAGGCTCCCGACTATGTGGCCGTATCCGTAGGCGACGGTTGCATTATCGGCGGCGTAGGCAAGGGCTTTTTAGATCTCAAACGTATGGGCCTTATCGACAAATTGCCTAAACTTATCGGTGTACAAGCCCGTGGCTCTTCAGTTTTGGCTAAAGCTTTTGCCAATGGCGATAAAGTTGTAGCCGAACCTGACGCCGACACTTACGCCGACTCTATCAGCGTAGGTATGCCCAGAGCAGCTTCTTTAGCTTTGCGCGGCGTGCACCAGTCTGGCGGTCAGTTCATTGTCGTCGAAGATGACGAAATTAAGCAAGGCCAGGCCCTTTTGGCTGCCAACGCAGGCGTCTTTGCCGAACCTGCCGGCGCAACCCCTATAGCTGGTCTCATTAAAGCTCGCAAAAACAATTTAATTCCTGCCGACGCCAAAGTTGTTGCTTTAGTTACCGGCAATGGCCTTAAAGATATCGACGGAGCTATGAAGGCTTTACATACTTCCGCTATTTCCATCGATCGCAATCCTGCCGAACTTAAAGATACTTTGCACAAAATCTTAGGCGTATAAACTTTTGAGGCTTTTGCCTCAATAAGTCGAGCCCTTGACAATTCTAATCTAAGTTTTGTCAAGGGCTTTCGTCTTTTTGCAAGTAGGAGTATTTCAAAGCGGCGTCATTTAATGATGAAAAACAACTGAGAAGGACAAAGAATAAAGCTGCAGAATAGGCGACGGATGTATATAGATAGGGCATTATCCATTGCGGAGGGAACTTGTTTAGCTAAATCGTATGGTGCCGAGCAAGTTTGCCAATATGCCAGAATCCCTCAGTTTTTTTCGTGAGAAGTAAGTCAAGAGGTAGACTAAAGTGTCAGCACAAACAAACCTGAACCTGAGCCGCGTCGCCGATCAGATCAATGTTATTTTAACGCAAATTTTCCGCCAGTACGTTGCCCAGGGCAGCCCTACGAAATTAGGCGGCCTCAGATTTTTAGACGTAGAGAGTTCTAAGACTTTCGCTTTCGAAAAGACGGAAGTTTCCGAAGATGGAAAAGGCAATATACTCCTCTTCTCCGCTCCTTATGCCAGTATCGACCAGGACAAAGAGCCCACTGAAGTGACTGATAAGAAAGTGGTTGAAGCTGATGTAGTAGAGCGCGTGAAAAAAGAAGTTAAGCAAATTTTGAGCGCCGGCCCTCACGGAAACGATATTCAATGCCTGATCGTCCGTCCTTCCAAAGACGCCGGTAAGAGCGATCGCTTCTTTATTGAAGTAGGTTACTACATTCCCACTTCAGAGTGGCTTTCCGACGAAAATATCGTCGCTTATGCCGAAGCTCACCGCTTAGACAACATGCGTGACGCCTTAGTGCGTATTTTGGAAGAGAAAATTTTGCCTATGGCTGATGGCATTATGCAATTCCTGATCCACAATTTGAGATCGATGAAAGCTGAAGCCTAGTTTTTTATAAGAACAGGGAAAGCTCAATAAAATAGGCTCACGACACCTGTGAAAAGTTGTCGTGGGCCTATTTTTTTCCATTTGCTTAGCTTGCTTTATGGTCTTGTCCAGCAGAGCTCTTCTTTTGACTGAAAACAATAGTTAAAGTCTGCCCATTAAACCATGTTTTAGCCACTCTTCTTATATCATGCAAACTGACTTTATCGTAAGCAGCTAAATAATCTTCCGGAGCAGAAACAGACTCCGGCCTACCTTCATGACAGCGCAACCACTCAGCTTTGCCAGCCGGATTGCTCCAAGCTACTTGTAACTTGCCTTTACAAGCAGAAACAGCTCTTTTTAGTTCTGCCTGAGAAAGGCCGGAAGTCAAGCGCTGCAATTCTTGCCGCAATATAGCCAAAGCTCGCCCTTGTCCACCTTCTTTTGTGCGTATAACGGCCAACCAAGCTGGGCATCCCACTCCAGATGCCAAATCGTAAGTAACAGCACTGCTGCCCAGCTTTTCCAAATGAACAATTCTTAGGGGCAAGCGGGCGCTGCTGTTGCCGCCCAAAATTTGCAAAATGACGTTATAAGCAAAATAATCAGGATGGTTTGCACTTGGGCCAGCTTGACCAGCCAAAATAAGTACGTCAGATTGTTTGTCTTCTGTAAATATCTTTTTAGTTTGAGTTGCAGACGACACCGTTACCGTTCCATATTTCTCAATATTTGTCGCCCCTACGCTATTTAGTTCTTGAGCAAAAATGCCAAAGTTGCACATTTTTTGCAATTCCTTAACTTGAACACAACCGGAAAAACTCAGAGATAAATTTGTAGGATTAGTTAAAAGACGCCAATTTTGCCACAGTTCTTCTCTTTCAAGCTCAGAGTGATTGCTTTGCTCACTTTTTTTATAGCTCGCACTACCAATTTGAGTAGTAAAAATATTTAAGGCACGATTCCAATCATTTGATTCAAAACTTATATTGCTACGTTTATACCTAGCTAAAGCTCGATCTATTTCCGATCTTTCGAATTGGGGATCTTCAAATACTGAATTAAGCAATTCTAAAAAACGCGGCAATTGAGTGCGTAGACACCAACCATTAATAACCACACCGTTATAGCGCTGTTGAAAACTTAAAGATATGCCTTCTCGCTCTATGACTTCGGCAAAAGGCATAGATACATCGCCCTCTTTAATAAAGTGGCGCCCTAACATTCCAGCTGCCGCTCTAAAAACGTCAGAGTTTCCATTTTGAGGAAAAGACAAAAAGCCGCGCATAACTACAATTGGCAAAGAATTATCTGTCCAAACTTGCCAACTGATTTCGTTGGCCAACTTAAAATGTTGGGCAGCTGAATTGGCTGCCTTTTCGCGAATATTATTATTTGAGAAGCTCTTGTCTTTCGAATCGCTTTCCGAATTTTCAGCCTCGGCAAAAACTGTACGCGGCCCCGGAGAAGCCTCAAAATTGCTCCAAAAATGAGCTTTATCTGAAATAAACTTTTTTGGTTCTTTGAGAGCTAGCTTCCGCCAGAGTGAGCAAATATTTTCAGCTCTAACTTGAGAGATTGCCTCAGGAATGGAAGCAATAGTTTCATTTCCTTTGCCCACACTCAACGATTGATAAAGAGAGAGTCGATCTCGATAATTTTGCCATAATTGGTAAAAATGGGCCGTGGCTCTACCTTTGGCAGCTTCCAAACGATTGGCCACAAAATTATCGTCTACAGGAGCTGTTACAGCTTCTTCAAGCAAGCGAGCCACTTCTTGAGGGTCGACTTCAGGCGTACAATGAGCCCCCACTACATACAGAGAATCACCAAAATCAATATCATAATTGAGCGTCACTTTGGAAGCCAAACCATGATCGCGCAAAACTTTTTGCAAATAAGCTTCAGAGCTATCTGCCCAAAGGATATTTAATACTAACCAGTGAGCATAATCGGCTGAATTTAGCTGAGGAGCAGGCCAAGCCAATACAGCTAATCCTTGGCCACTTTTATCTGTGCAAGCTTTTACTTTAGCCAAAGAAAGTAGCTCTTTAGAGGAAGCGGCTTTGGTAGTATAGTTTTGGGGAGCTTCTTTTTGTTTTTGATAGACAGCCTCACTTTGTTCTTCCCATATTTTTCGTTTTTTCAATAAATTTTTTCCAAAATGGCGCTCCAAACCAGCCGCAGCTAAATTAAAAGGCTCAGAGGTAATTAAATATACGCAGGCTCGATTGGGAACAAAGCTATGTTTATAGAAATCGACTAGTTCTTTAGCTGTAATATTTTTCAGATCTTCGGCGTCTCCATCGGGAATAAGCTCCCCTTCGCTCAAATGGGGATATAAATTGCTTAATAAATATTGTTGTACCAAACGCCAAGGATTAGCCCTCAATTTACTCAATTCTCCTAGAAGAAGTTTACGCTCCATTTCTAATTCATTTTGAGTAAAGACTACTCCACTTAAGCGATCAGCTTCTATTTGTAAAGTCAAATCTAAAGCGTTTTGGGGAACGACTTCCCAAAAATTGATACAGCTTTCGGTAGTATTGGCTCCCCTGTCAGCACCGACATTTTCTAAAGAAACGGTCAATTTGCCGCCGGAGAAAGCAGCGGTTCGGCGAAATAACAAATGTTCCAAAAAGTGAGCTCTCCCCCAAGAACCTTTTGTATCCAATTTGGAGCCGGCTTTTACCGATAAACAGACCCCTGCCGCTTCCGAATTGGGCACACGCTGAATAAAAGCTTTAACCCCAGAACTCAAATTGACGACACGGACAGCACCGCCAGGTAAATTATTTTGTTCGGCTTGCCATTGGGGAAACTCTTGAGCTTCAGCCTTGTAACCTAAAGTACATAGACAAAATATACCCGTCCATAAGCAAACCAATAAAAACGAATTACACTTAAAATAACGGAAGCCGGACAAATATTTTTTGGCAGCTATACCCAGCAAAGAACCTATTTGATATTTTAATTCCTCGAAAAAATTCACCAAAAGACCTCAGAAACCACATTTAGCAATACTTGATATTTCAATTCTAGACAACTCCCGATGTTTCCCCAATAAAGAAACTAATCCAGAAAAAAAAATCTCCAAAAGTTAAGGAATAGAATAACGCTATGCCGAAAGGCCAAACGTTTTGTTTCAAATAATCAAAAATAAAGAGGAAAAGATCATGAAACGCTCCGTGTCTTTATGTTTAGCCACTTTAGCTATTTTGCTCACTGCTTTGTTTATCAATGTTCCTCAAGCTAAAGCTCAGCTTATTCTAGCTTCCGGAACCTACCGCATTACCGAATTGAATCAAGACAAAGAGCGCATAGGTATTGCCCAAATGGACGCCAACCCTACCGTAACTCAAAATTGGGTCTACTTACGTTTAAAAACTAAAGTTACCAAACGTTTTTCTCAAAATGGTTGGCTGCGCGACGAAAATATACCTGTAAGTGAAATTTTCAGCGTTATTGAAAAAGGCGACGTCATCAGAGTTAACGGAGGTCGTGATTGGAATGGTTCCATTACGGCTAAAGATATACTTATTATGCCTGATAATGTCATAGAGTAGATTATCTTTGGAAGCAACGTTGACAACCACGCAAAAGAAAGTAGAGATATTTTCAAGATGGCCGATCCCCAAATTATGGAACGCTTGAACCATTATACCGAAAATTATCGCCGTAAAACAGGTACACAATTCAGCACAGCTCCTGGAGTAAAAGACGCAGTTATCAAGGGATTGGCTCGCAATTTGGAAGAATTGAAGCGTCCTCTGTGTCCTTGTAACTTTTACGCCGACAAGCAAGCTGAAATAAAACATAGACGCTGGCTCTGCCCTTGCGATGAAATGCAAATTTACAAATATTGCCACTGTTTGCTCTATGTAGCTCCCAACAATTTGCCCATTACCGAGTATTTGCCTGAAGACCATGAAGGACGCCTCATGTATGGGCTCAATCCCGATCCCCATCCGGAAATAAAACCCAACCCTTGCCAGCGCTCAGCTGCAGATATAGAGGCTTGGCACAAACAATAGATACAATCTGTCTTTAATTGAAGCGCCTGCCGACGGTCTAAAGTCGGCAGGCGCTTTAATTCGTTAATTGAATATTAAAATTATGGTAAGTTCTTCTCTCGATCTCACCGGCTTAGAAAATTCCGGTCGTGGAAAAAAAGTGTTAGTTGTGACAACTATAGATTTAACCGCTCAATGCTTTTTAAGGCGTAAATTTGAGGCTATGTTAGCTTGCGGTTATGAAGTAACTCTAGCTTGTACAGTACAAAAATTTCGCCACGAATTGGAAAGTATAGGCATAAAAGTAGTTGATATTCCTATCAGTAGAAGGATATCTCCCTACCAAGATTTGTGTTCGCTCTTAAATTTAATAAATTTTATTAAAGAGTACAAACCAGATATTATTCATACTCACACATCTAAAGCCGGATTTATCGGCAGATTGGCCGGCTTTATTTGCCAAGTGCCATTGCGTTTGCATACTATTCACGAGCTACCAGAAAATGCCGCTACTGGTTTTTTTACGAAAAAATTATATTTCCTCTTAGAATGGTTAGCTGCTCGCTTAGCTTGCTTTCATTTTACAGTTTCTACTCCAAATTTTAGGCAAATAGTTTCCGAAGGCGTAGTATCAGCCGATAAGTTGGCTATTGTACGCGAAGGGTGTCCAGAGTTAGAAAGATACCAACCTTGCGGCAGTCCCCAACAATTGAAAGAAAAGCTTGGGTTAGCAGCAGATTCTTTTATCATAGGCTCAGTAGGGCGCTTAGAAGAAGCTAAAGGTCACGATTATTTGATAAAAGCTTTTGCTCTATTGCTCCAAAAATTGCCTAAAGAAGAAGCAGCCAAAACTTATCTAGTTATTGTAGGCCAAGGCAAATTGCGAACTCAATTGGAAAATCTCGTAGCCGAGCTAAATTTAGGCCAACAAGTGATCTTAGTTGGTTGGGCTGACAATCTTTTAGAATATTTAGGCAATTTTGATATTTATGCCTTAAATTCCAATTACGAGGGCTTAGGTATAGCCAATCTTGAAGCCATGATTATGCATAGACCTGTAGTATGCACAGCTGTCGGCGGCGTAGTCGACGTAGTAGAAAATGGCCAAAGCGGTTTGCTCGTACCTCCTAAAGATCCTGAAGCTACAGCCCAAGCCCTTTTTAAGTTATATAGCGATCCCAATTTAGCTAAGCGTTTAGCTGAATGTGGATATCAAAAAGCTGTAACTGAATTTCAAGAAGCTCCTCAAGCTCGTAAATTGATGGAACATTACGCCCGCTTGCTTCCCTTATACGAAAAATAATCTAAACAATAGGCTATATTTTGCCCGAACTACGCAAAGAGCACTTCCCAGCTTCAGTGCTGTGAAAGTGCTCTTGATTAACCAATAGCAAACAAAATTGTTACAGTAGCTGCTGCTTAATATTAAATAACTCGTCTCTTACTTCGGCAGCAGTTTGTGGCCTGTCAGCAGCTTTAGTGGCTTGTAAGCGCGTGCATAATTGCTCTAAAGCTACAGGTACAGCAGGATTAACATCTACCAAACTGCTAGGCTGACGGAAAAGCAATTCATAAAAAATCGAATGAAAACTATCTCCTTGAATAGCCGGCTTACCGGAGATCATCTCGTAAATCATCAACCCCAGAGGAAATAAATCGGTGTACTCGCCAACTTCACCCAATTTAGGTTCCAATTGCTCCGGAGCCATATAGCGAGGGGTACCTAAAACTGTACCGGCTTTAGTCAAATTACTCTCTTTGTTGGTCAACTTGACTGTACCAAAATCCATCAAGTGGAGGCGACCTTCTGCGTCTACAATTAAATTTTGGGGCTTCAGATCGCGATGGATAATGGCTTTTTCATGCACAGCTGTCAGAATATCAGCTATTTGCCAAGCATAATCGACAGCAGTCTTTATATCCACAGGCTTAATTCCTACAAAAGAAGCCATATTAGTACCTTGCAAATATTCCATAGCTAAATAATGACAAGGCTTATGGGCTATTTCATAGATTCCCACTACACCGGGATGATCGATACTAGCTACAGTCTTGGCTTCTTGTACAAAACGCCCCAAAGCTTCTTCATCTTCGCAAAATTCAGGTTTAAGCACCTTAATGGCTGCTTGACGGTTTAATCTAGCATCTTCAGCTAAATAAACTGTTGAAGTAGCCCCCTTACCTATTTCACTTTTTAATAAATATGTACCAAGCTTTGAGCCAACGCCGACAGTAGCACTACCAACTGCGCTAGTAGCTTTTCTCTTGGCGAAGCGACTTTGCATTCTAGCTTTAAGTACTTCTAAATTGACAGGTTTGGTAACATAATCGCTGGCTCCCATGTTTAAAGCCTTAACTATGCTGTCACTATCTCCCATGGCCGTAAGCATAATAATAGGTAATTCCTGATCGGAATATTCGTTGCGCAATTCTTTGAGCGTCTCAAAACCATCCATTTCCGGCATCATTATATCCAGAAGAATCATATCTATGCGCCCTAAAGCTTTAACCATAGTAATTGCTTCACGTCCGCCGGACGCAGTAAAAGCATCATAACCTTCGCGCTTTAAACGACGCGAAAGCATATCGCGGTTAAATTGTTCATCATCAACAACTAATATCGTTTCGTTTGCCATACTTGGCTTTTTCGCGGTAGCAGTTTTATATACCTATTTTTACCAACAAAAAGAGAACGCAGATGCAATTTAATCAAACACTAGGACTTCACTGAGAAAAGGTCTAAAAGCGGAACTATGTTCAATGATATGTCTCTTCGCGCCCGTTTAATGCTAATGACCTTAGCCGCTATATTTCTTCCCTTAATTGTATCTGGAATATTTTTTTGCTTGCGTGAGCGTGACAATATTTATGATTCTCAAAAAGAATATTTATTAAATTCTTCCAAGCACATATGTCAAGATATAGATTATTGGATTTCACGCCAAAAAATAGTCATACGTACTGTGGCTGAAAACGATTTCATCAGAAATTTGGCTAATAGTTACGCTCAAGTCGGTTCAGATCCTAAAAAAATTGCCGAATTGCAGCGTAGATTTATGGAAAAAGCCGATATTATGAATAAATCGATGCCTCAAATTTCAGAGATATATTTATCAACTTTGGGCGACGCGATTATTTATGATAATAAACTTGCCTCCAACCCATCTTTATCAGAAATTTCTCCAGATGAACAAAACCACATTGTCTACCCGGGCGGCTTTATTTATTTGAGTACGAACAAAAGCCACTTAGGTGAGCCTTGGTTACCAAATGAGCAAATCAAAAAAGATCCCACAATAATTGACAAATTAAATAAAGGTGAAGTTGTTCTTTCTCAACGTTCGCTTATCGATACTGAGATTACAAATTGCAATACAGATCCTAATCATGACAATACTAATCGTCACGCCAACAGCTATATGTCTGTTTTTGTATACAAAGAGCCAATCGAATACTATGACGGAAATGCTGACAAGCCAGCTTTGGAAAAACGTACTCCCATAGCTATCTTAAGCTTTCGCATTAAGCCTTTTAGCACAAACTCTTTTGCCGAACATAATAATTTTTATATAGTAGACAAAGATGGCCAAATTGTGGTCATGCCTAAAAATATAACCAACAAAGATTTAAAATCTTTAAAACCTAAAGAAGCATCTGATGTACTTGATCCTAAAATAGAAGTACGTACCTATCTCCTTAATGATCCTAAAGGAGAAAACACTCAGCCTTTTAAGGAATATTCAAACTATCGCACCCCCAAGAACGATCATAGCGATCAGGAAGATGATTCTCCTGAGCAAATTTCCTCAAGCAATGCCATAGAAGAAGTGTATAAAAATATATTCGGCCAAGATGTAATAGGCGCTTGGAGTGCTTGTGAACAAATAGATTGGTTTGTCTTAACCGAAAAAACTAAACAAGAGCTTTTCAGCTCACTGTGGAAATCAATTATAGTTTCCGTCCTAATTACTGTATCTATAGGAGCCGCCTTTATTGTTCTGGCATTTTTTACGGCTAATAGCTTAGTTAAACCTATCACAGAATTGAGTAAAGCGGCTAATAAAATTGCCGGTGGTGACCACACGACTCGCTGCCATATTACTAGACGCGACGAAATAGGACAGTTGGCCTCAGCTTTCGATTCTATGGCTTCTCGTATTGAAAAGGCTATGAGCGCTTTAAAGAAAGCTCGCGACGAAGCAATGGAAGCCAATCTTATTAAGAGCCGCTTTTTAGCCAATATGAGCCATGAATTGCGCACTCCTTTAAATGCTATTATCGGCTATAGTGAAATGCTTATCGAAGATGCCGAAGATCGCCAAGACAAAAACGCTGTCCAAGATTTGCAAAATATTCATATTGCCGGCTTAAATTTACTTTCCAATATCAATGATATTCTCAATATTTCCAAATTGGAATCTGGCAAAGTAAATTTATTTATCGAGAAGTTCCCTTTAAGCGAACTTATTATGGAATTGAGAGCTTCCACTAATTCACTTTATCAAGTTAATAACAATAAATTTGAGTTAGATTGCCCCAATTCAGAGATAGTTTTAAATACCGATCATGCCAAATTGCGTCAAATTTTGATTAATTTGCTGGGCAATGCCGTAAAATTTACTAAAGACGGTATTATTAGGCTTTCTATTGAAATATGGGACAGCCCAAAAGCTCAAAACGAATTTTACCCAGTGCCATTTCTTAATAGTCCAGGCTATGCTGTAGTAGAAGCTGATTTTAAGCCAGATACAAAAGTGGTAGTTATCAGCGTTCAGGATAACGGTATAGGTATGACTCAGGAAAAATTCTCTAAAATATTCGAAGAATTTACTCAAGCCGATGATAGTATTTCCCGCAGCTATGGCGGTACAGGTTTGGGACTGGCTTTAGTACGCCACTATTCGCATATCTTGAAAGCGCGTTTAGAACTTATCTCTAAAGAAAATGTCGGCTCGGCTTTTACGATAAAAATCCCCTTAATATGGGAAGAAGGCAAAAGCACAGAAACCGACACTTCTCAAGAATGTACAGTCCTTAAAGCCAAATAATCTCTTACCGGCTAAATCGGCCTAGGCTACCTTTGTTAGCTTAGGCCGATATTTTTATTTCAATTGCTCGCTGGTAAAATGGGGCACCAATTCGACCAATAAGCGCAAAGCTGCTTCATCGTCGGAATGCAAGGCCGCTTGGCGCAATTCTTCCAACTTGGCTCCAGGCCAACCTATAGGAGGGGCTTCGGTAGTTACCTTGGTAATTTTGGGCATAGCGGTCGGCTCCGTTTCTTCACCAGTATTGGTCAGTTCTTCATAGAGCTTCTCGCCTGGACGCAAACCGACAATCTTTATGGGAATATCTACATCTGGCTCAAATCCGGAAAGGCGAATTAAATTGCGGGCTAAATCAATAATTTTCATCGGTTTGCCCATATCTAAAACGTAAATTTCTCCGCCTTGAGCCAAAGCGCCGGCCCGCAGAACCAAGCCGACCGCTTCCGGAATAGTCATAAAGAAACGGGTCATATTTTCATCGGTAACTGTAACCGGGCCGCCTTTGGCAATTTGCTTCCTAAATGTGGGAATAACACTGCCGCGAGAACCTAATACATTGCCGAAGCGCACTGCCGCAAAACCTGGTATGCGTCGAGAAGCCAAAATCAGCTCGGCCATCCGTTTGGTGGCTCCCATTACAGAAGTTGGATTGACCGCTTTGTCGGTAGAAATAGAAATAAGCTTCTCTACTTTGTATTGCTGGGCCAAATCAAGCAAAAGCTGCGTACCAAACACGTTGTTGGCCACCGCTTCAGCAGGGCAGAGCTCCATTAAAGGCACATGCTTGTGAGCGGCAGTGTGAAATACCACTTGAGGGCGATATTTTTCAAACAATTTGTTCATGCGGGCTTTGTCGCGCAAATTGCCAATAAATCGCACTATAGGAGCATTGCGCAACTCTATGCCAATTTCATGGATGCTGTTTTCGCCACGTCCCATAAGTATAAGACGAGAAGCTCCCAGCTTAACTACTTGACGACAAATTTCCGAGCCGATAGAGCCGCCGGCGCCGGTAACGAGTACACACTTGCCTTGAATATAGCTTTTGACAGCTTCCAAATCGCCTTCTATAGGATCGCGATCCAACAAATCTTCAATTTGGACTTCGCGCAAGTTACTTACTTTTACATGCTCATCTAAAAGATCAGAAACGCTGGGTATAACGCGTAACTTTACTTCTGGAACTTTAGCACAAGTCTGAACTACAGATCGAACCAAAGAAGGTTGCATACCGGCCATAATCACAAAGCTAATATCCAATTGCCGAGCAATCTCTGCAATATCAGCTACTGTTCCCAAAACCGGAATACCATGAATACGCAAGCGACGCTTGGCCGGATCGTTGTCAATTAACCCCACGCACCTAAAACCGGAATTTTCGCGCTCCAATTCACGCAAAACTACTTCACCGCTGTCGTCTGCTCCCACAACTAAAGCTCGCCTAACAGAGGCGAAGTCGCCATTTTTTTTCACGCTGCCAAGGCGCAAAGCAAAGCGCACTCCTCCACAACAAGCCAACCACAGTAAAGCTGCCGTAGCTGTACAAGTGCGTGGAAAGACCGTTCCGCCAGCTAGCAACACAAATGCTTCCCATACGGAAGCGGTTAAAGCTACAGCATAAAAAGCTGACAACAGCTCATGAATACCAGCATAGCGCCAGACTTTGTCATAAAGGCCAAAAAGAGAAAAATTGACTACAGCCAACATGGATACGCCCACATAAAGCAACAGATTGCTCAATTGCAAAAAGCGCTCCATAGAGCCTAAATCGAAATCCAGGCGCAATCCTAAAGCCAAGACCAAGCCCAAAAAGACCAGCACTATGTCCAAAAGCGCTAAAGCCAATTTATGGCGAAAGTTCAAACTTGGGCCTCCTTAAGACAATTGCTCGCGCACTTCGTAAAGTTCGTGAATAACTTTACAAATTTCAGCTACTAAAGCTAAATCCATATGAGAAGAGATAGGCAAACAAATAACGCTGTCACTTACCTTTTCGGTTATAGGCAAGTGCACTTTGCTCTGAGCGTAGCAAGAAAGTTTGTGACCGGCCGGGTTGAAGTAGGCGCGGTTGGGCACACCTTCCATATTTAAAGCTTTACTTAAAGTGTCACGGCTGATACCAAATTCCGGCCCTACGATAACGGCAAAATCTTTATAAGAAGAGCGAGAGTGAGCGCGAATGGTTTGGAAAGTCAGGCCAGGCAAATCGCTCAAGCCTTCTTTATAAGCTTGGGCAACTTTATTGCGATGTTGCGCATAGCTCTCTAAATAATCGGCACCTTTAGCGGCAATAATAGCATTGGCTTCAGCCATACGAGCATTTAAGCCCACATAGGGACATTCGTAACTGCCTGGGTTGCCATAATCGCGACCAGCTATAATATGCTTGGCGATCTTTTCGCTATTAGTAGTAACTAAGCCACCTTCTCCACCAGTAAGCAATTTGGTAGGAGACAAAGAGAAAGATTCAAAACTGCCGTGGCCACCTAAAGGCTTGCCTTCGTAGATGGTGCCCAAACCATGAGCGGAATCGTAAAATACAGGCAAGTCATACTCTTTGCCCAAGCGTTCCACAGCGGCAAAATCTAAGGGGTTGCCAAAGACACTAACCGCCGCCAAAGCTACAGTATTGGGAGTAATGGCTCGGCGCATCTGATCAACATCAACAGTAAAAGTGTCTGGCTCGCAATCGACAAAGACAGGCTTAAAGCCATTCCACCATATAGAATGGAAGGTAGCCATAAAGGAAAACGAAGGTACGATAATTTCGCCTTTATCTTTATCAAGTTGCAAAGCTTGCAAACCCAAAATAAGACCGCTAGTGCAAGAAGAAACGCCAATAGCGTATTTTACATCCAGCAACTTGGCCATTTTTTCTTCAAATAAGCGCAAATAAGGGCCTTTGGTCAGCCAACCGCTGCGGTACATTTTTTCTAAAGAAGGAGCTACTTCTTCCCAAGCTGGCGTAGTAGGCGCAGTAAAAGGAATGCCAGGATCGAAAGCTTTCTGACCGCCTAAAATAGCAGGTGTACGTTTTTCCATAGTAAGTAACCTCGCTCTGTCTATTTTCTTAATTTATGCTGTATTTATACTCCGATCAAAGGCAAAATTAAACTGCCTAAGCTTCGTCGGAATTTTTCTCTGCTTCTGTTTTAGACTTTGCCAAAATTTGTTCGGCTTTGGGCAACCAACCATAACCATAGACATCGTCACCTTTGCACAAAACGCCCACAGTACGGCCAATAATTTGCATATCCAGCCAAAATGAATAATTATCGATATAATAGATATCCAATTCGATGCGCTCGGGCCAGGTAATACTATTGCGGCCGCTTACTTGAGCCAAACCAGTTAGGCCGGGCAATACTTCCAAACGACGTCGCTGATGCTCATTGTAAGTTTCTACTTGGTAAGCTAGCGTAGGACGCGGCCCGACTAAACTCATTTCGCCGCGCAAAACATTAAAAAGTTGCGGCAATTCGTCTAAAGACCAGCGACGCAAAAATGCCCCCGTTTTAGTTATGCGAGAGTCATTTTGAGAGATTTCGTAGCCACTGCCTATATGTTCAGCATTGCGAATCATAGTGCGAAACTTAAAAAAGGGAAACTTGCGACCGCGTTTTCCTACGCGCTCTTGTACATAAAAAATAGGCCAACCGTCGTCAATTAAGACAGCTACGGCACAAGCCAATAAAATTGGACTGAGTATAACAATAGCCGCTAAAGAAGCGAAAATATCGAAGGCCCGCTTGAGCAAGCCGTTGGGGTTATGCCACACCGTTGCTTTTTCTCCCCTAATAAACTTTTGCCAAACATTTTCAAAGTAACTAAAAGCGATCCTTTTTCGCCAAAAAAGAAGTATACTCAGAGGAGCATTAGGCACACGTGATGCGATATAATTGGAAGGATTTATATTTATGAAAGTAACGGAAGATTGGGAAGAGCTTACCAAGCGTACTACCGTAGTTGGCGCAGCTAGGCATTTGTGCCAAAAATTGGCAGCTAAATTTGGTCTTAAGGGAAATGACTCGCTCGGTCAAACACAAGCTTGGCCGAGCGACAATGGCGCAGAAAATCGGTCTGCAGCTAATGATTCAGACGACACTTCGTTTTTGACGTCGGTAGACGAATCCGATACCATTAACAAAATTATCATCCATTAAATCGCGTTATCATTAGGCGAAATAATATGTGCAAGCAAAGGTAATGCTGTTGCTATTTTTGCAGATCTTCTATTGCTTGTTTTATTTCCTTAATTTGAGTTTCCAGTTTGTCTTTTTCTACTTCCTTTTGTGCCGTTACTCTAATGGCAAAAGCTATTGAAAGCATAGCGATCACAAAAGCAACGAATGTAAAAAAAATGCCGATAGAGCCAGATTCATCACTAAACAATGGCAAGAGGAAAAATGGCAGAAAAAGACCTATAGCACAACCGCATCCTCTCTGACTGCCATATTTATTGTCTATCTCTCTTATTTCAGAATCTTTTGTATCCAGCTCACTATCCAGAAACATAAAAGCTTCTTGTTTAAATTCTCTGATCTTTACATTTACACAAGGCTCGGTATTTAGAGCCCAATGCATATCTTTGACAATTTCTGAATATTTAGCTCCTCTTATATTTCTATTTAGAGAACTAAAAAGTTTTTTGGCAGTACTTTTTACACTCTCTTTTAACTGTTCAACTTTAGGTTTAAAGCTACTGTCTTCTTCCAGAGTTTTTCCCAAGTACTCCTTATGTTTTTTAAGATCGCCTTCTCTGCCATATTTTTTGGCTAGAGCAAAAAACTTTTCAGCTCTACTTTTGCTTACTCGAGCCTTAAGTTCTTCCACTTTATCTTCTATGCCAATATCTTCTTCTAGAGCTCTTTGCAAATAATGTTGATACTTTTCCTTATCATCTTCTCTAGCATATTTTTCTGCTAAAGCTAAGAAGTTTTCTGCCTTGCGTCTAGCCGAATTGCTGTCATCTAAAGCTACAGTACCGCTAACTTTTACACGCTCACCAATTAAAATTTTCTTGCCGCAATACATGCAAAAGGCCACATCTTTATCATCCGGCAATTCCAGATCTGCTGAACAATTGGGACAAGTTAAACTAATCATGGGCAAATTTTCCTTTCTTGTTTGCGGCTTTTCTACATATTACCATAAGCGGGATATATCATATACCATTTATAGTAATATATAAAATCAACTACCTGGAAAATTTGCAAAAGAAAATTCGATTCCTCCAATATTTTCCAGCTATTGTACTATTGTCTATCTCAAGCGTTGCATTATGGATAAACAACATTTATTGGCAACGATAACTTTTTTTAGCTTACCCCCTTGCTTTTTTTTTCATCTCTTATTATAATCACGTCGTTCCACGGAGCGATGGCCGAGAGGTTAAAGGCGCACGCCTGCTAAGCGTGAGGGTCCAAAAGGCCCACCTGGGTTCGAATCCCAGTCACTCCGCCACTGTAGAATAGCAATCCCCTATAAGTAACGGGTTTTGGGTTGAATGACCCGAAGCTCGTTTTTTTTGTTGCAAAATCGATTCTGTTTTGCGCTTTTTCCAAGCGCAGGAGCGAGTTCACAGTGAGTTTTGCTTGTTCAAAAATTCAGGCAGGAGGAAATTTATGACGGAAATCACCACCTATTTGAAAGAGAATGCCGCCAAGTTTGAGGAAGATCTCAAGTCTATTTTGCGCATTCCCAGTGTCAGCACCGACGAAAGTCACAAACAAGATATGCTGGCCTGCGCTCAGGAAGTAGTACGTCAGCTTCACGAAGCCGGCATTGAAAAGGCTGAAATTATGCCTACTCCCGGCCATCCTATCGTTTTTGCCCAGTCCGAGCAACTCCCCAACCGCCCTACCATTTTAGTTTACGGCCACTATGATGTGCAGCCCGAAGATCCTATCGAAGAGTGGGAGACCCCTCCTTTTGAGCCCACCATTCGCGACGGAAAGATCTATGCTCGCGGCACTTCCGATGATAAGGGCCAGTTCTTAGTACACATTAAAGCTGCCAAAACTCTCAACGATTTGAAGGCTATGCCTGTCAACTTAAAGTTCTGCATTGAAGGCGAAGAAGAATGCGGCAGCCCCAATTTGGATAATTGGATCGTCGAGCATGCCGATCTTTTGAAAGCTGACGTTTTGGTTATTTCCGATACCACTATGTACGCTCCCGGTAAGCCTTCCTTGCTTTACGGTTTGCGCGGTCTCACCTATTTAGAAGTGGAGATTAAAGGCGGAGATACCGACATGCACTCCGGTATGTTTGGCGGCGCTGTACCTAACCCCATCAACGAACTTTGCCGTATTATTGCTCATCTTAAAGATGACAAATATCACATTACCGTACCTCACTTCTATGATAAAGTGCGTCCTCTTTCCGAAGAAGAGCGCAAAGAGTGGCAAAGCCTCGATTTTGACGAAGAAGAATATCGCAAGCTGGTCGGTTCTCCCGAACTTTGCGGTGAAGAAGGCTACTCTTGTATTGAGCGCCGCTGGGCTCGTCCCACTTTGGATGTCAACGGTATTTGGGGCGGATTTACCGGCGAAGGCGCCAAGACCGTTATTCCGGCCAAAGCTTATGCCAAAATTTCTTGCCGCTTAGTGCCCGATCAGGACGACGAAGAGATCGCTCAGCTTTTAGAAGCCGAAATCAGACGTTTGGCCTCCCCTGCCGTCACCGTAAAAGTGAGCGTCGACCACGGTGGCCCCGCTTGGATGACTTCTCCTGACGATCCGGTGCTTCGTGCTGCCAACGTAGCTGCCCAGAAAGCCTGGAACGCTACTCCTGTGCGCGTACGCGAAGGTGGCTCTATTCCTATCGTTTCCACCTTCACTAAAGTGCTCAACATCCCAGCCGTCCTTTTAGGCGTAGGCTTAGAAGATGAGCAAATTCACGCTCCCAACGAGCACCTCTCTTTAGAGAACTTCCATGCTGGCATTGCCGCTTCCGCATACTTAATGCAAGAAATCGCCGCTTTGCCGGAAATGAAGAAATAAGCTCTATACCATTTACCAGGCGGCCCCATTAAGGCCGCCATGTGAACTACCCACCACCTAAAGGTGGTGGG